>OGXF01001257.1_pt1 | contig 18955 bp, 12 predicted proteins | sample 1576191 | NCBI WGS metagenome assembly OGXF01 (sample SAMEA3541545, study PRJEB24748) | human gut metagenome | biome: human gut; feature: human-associated habitat; material: faeces | place: China | collected 2012
TGAAGTGGGTTGCCGAAGGCTTAGAAAAAAGTAATTCGGTTAATTATCCGGGGCTTGACTATATAATCAGCGATGTTTATGAAATGTATAATGCACTTTGCAGTTATGGTTTCCAAGAGCCAATCGAGGTTGTAAAAACGGTGGCGGAGTTAAAAAGCAAGCTGAAAATAAATAAAACGGAGGAATAATTTATGGACAGGATTTTTAATTGGACAAGTACGGTTATCGGAATTGTGGGCGGATATTTCGCCGCGATTTTCGGTCAGTGGGACAGTATTTTGTGGGCGCTGTTAGTGATAATGGTGCTTGACTGTTTGACAGGTGTTATTAAAGCAATTTATACAAAAACAATGTCGAGTGAGATTGGGTTTAAAGGATTACTCAAAAAGATTACTATATTAATTATAGTAGCACTTTCAAATGTTCTGCAACAGATTACAGGCGATAATGTTGCAATTCGGGAAATAGTTATTATGTTTTACGTAGCGAATGAGGGTATAAGTGTGTTGGAAAATGTGGCGGTGATTTACCCGCGAATGCCGAAAGCAATAAAGGATATATTGCTCCAAATTCGTGACAGTAACAGTGCGGACAGTGAGTGAATATAATATATGGGGAGTGAGATATATGATAGTAGGAATAAATTGCGGACACACTGTCAGCGGTACAGTAGGCAGCGGTGCGGTCGGATTCCTTAACGAAAGCAACGAAACGCGCCGAGTCGGTTATAAAGTAATGGAGTATCTCAGGGCAAAAGGTGTTACGGTGGTTGATTGCACTGATGATTATTCTTCTACGGTAAGCGGAAATTTGAAAAAGATTGTTGATAAAGCAAATGCACAGCCGCTTGATTTGTTCGTTTCGATACACTTTAACAGCGGCGGCGGCAGAGGAACTGAGGTTTATACTTATAACGGAGAAGTTTTTAAACAAGCGGAGCTGGTATGTGAAAATATGGCGGAGCTTGGGTTTATAAACAGAGGTATAAAAAACGGCTCAAATTTGTATGTCATTCGCAGAAGTAATGCGAGGTCAATGCTTATAGAAGTGTGCTTTGTCGACACTAAATCGGACGCGGATTTATATAATGAAGTCGGTGCAGACAGGATTGCCGAGGCAATAAGTGACGCGATAGTCGGCGAAAAAATGGAGGAGGAACTTACAATGTCGCAATATGAAGAATTAAAACAAATGATTTCGGAACAGACTGCAAGAGTTGATGTTTTGCAGAATGAGGTTTACAAAATCGAAAATCCTATGATTTATAATTATATTGATGATAATATGCCCGACTGGGCAAAAGAGGCTGTTCGGTGGTGCGTGGATAACGGTATAATTGTCGGCACAGGCAGCGGATTGGGGCTTGATGATACAAAACTTTGGACCTGCGTAGTGATGTATCGTTTGTCAAAAACGTTGAAATAATAAATATAGCTGCCGATAAATTTGTCGGCAGCTAAAAAAATGAACAAATCTTTATAAAAATTAGTAAAATATCTTGACATATCTATGTAAAATAAGGTATAATAGATATTGTTGTACAAACAGTGTATAACTGAGTCCATCAAGTCCGTTTTTAGAATTGACTTGCCGGAGGGAGGGGAAACAATGTCTGAAGTAAGAGTAAAAGATAATGAATCATTAGATAGCGCACTTCGCAGATTCAAGCGTCAATGTGCTAAGTCAGGTGTCATGTCTGAAATCAGAAAGCGTGAGCACTATGAAAAGCCAAGCGTAAAGCGTAAAAAGAAATCAGAAGCTGCAAGAAAAAGAAAGTTCTAATTTTTAATTAGCAACATAAGGAGATGACGATAATGTCTTTAAAGGAAAAATTAGCAGAAGATCTAAAATCGTCAATGAAAAACAAAGACACTGTACGCAAAAATACAGTACAACTTGTCCGTACTGCAATATTGCAGGTTGAAAAGGACAACAAAGTAACTCTTGATGACGAGGATATTTTGGAGGTAATTGCAAAGCAATTAAAGCAACGTAAGGACTCTCTTCCTGAATATGAAAAGAGTGGCAGAGAGGATTTAATCTCTCAGTTAAAACAGGAAATGGAATGCTTGATGGAATATCTTCCTAAACAGCTTACAGAGGACGAGCTACGTCCGATTGTAGAAGAAGGCGTTAAAGCAGTAGGCGCAACCTCCATGAAAGATATGGGTAAGGTTATGGAATACGTTATGCCGAAAGTTAAGGGAAGAGCAGACGGAAAAGCAGTCAGCACGATTGCTAAAAGTTTGTTTAACTAAAAATATTACAGAGAGAGCTTCGGCTCTCTCTTATATTTCATTTTTGCTGGTGTAGCTCAGTTGGCAGAGCAACTGATTCGTAATCAGTAGGTCGGGGGTTCGACTCCCCCCATTAGCTCCAATCGGAACAGGTTATGCTTGTTTCGATTTTTTTGTGCAAACAAATCAAAAAGCACGACTGTATCAGACGTGCTTTTTGTCTTTAAAGATTTTCTTTAAAATAATTTTCAAGAACATTTGCGGCTTCAGTTTCGTCGTTACCTTCAACTTTGACAGTAACGAAATCACCTTTACTGATGCCAAGACAAGTTATTGTAAAAAGTCTTTTTAAGTTTTCAATTCTCTGGTTATATTCAATGCTAATGTTCGACGTAAAATTTTGTGCTTTTTGTACGAGTTTGCCGGCACATCTGGCGTGAAGTCCGTGTTCACCTTGAATTGTATAAGAAAATTGTTTCATGGTAAAAACCTCCTATCCTTCGGAAATATCAATATGATTATTTCCAGATACGTTATTTCTATACCCGGCGGTATAAAAATAAATGCACAACTTTGTACATTGGCTACATTATATCACAGTCGATTGATTTGTCAACAAAATGAATAATAATACCATTAAATAGATAAAAAATCCGATTAATACGAAATATTTTTTATGAAAAGTGAAAGAAAAAATAACCATTAAATGTATTAATGGTTATATGTTTACAGGATATAATATAATAAAACATCAAAAATATGTATATTTTGAGGATATATCCTTAATATATTTTAAATATTTTTCGGCTTCAGACTGCGGAGAAAGGATTTTTACACCTGTTCCGAGTCCTGCAAGCCAACCGTAAAACTGTGAACTGATATTTACATTTAATTTGGCAACGAACGTATTTTCGGTATTTGAGTTTAAAATAATATCCTTGCCGAATCTATCCATAACAACACCGATAAGGTTGTTGTCAAATTCAATTTCGAGTGTGTTTTCGTCACCTGCAAACATACCGAATGTTCTTTTTGAATAGTTTCCTATATCGAATTTGCTGAATTGGTCATCGCCGTCACGTTTTTCGGCGGTTATTGTTATGTTAAGCATTTTGTCTACACGGTAATGGCGTATTTCTTTGCTATCATCATCAAAACCAATCAGATAGTAATTTTCATCGTCCCATACCAAAATATACGGACTTACGGTGTAATTTGCACCGTCCTTTTTCGGTTCAAGCTTTTTGGCAAGCGTCCATGAACAATATTTGAAAGTGATTTTAACATCTGAAGATATTGCGGAATGAAGTTTATCTATATTATAGAAGATACTCTCATTCATCGTCTTAATTCTGTTTGAAACAACGACTTGTCTTTGAAGCGTTTGAGCCTCATGACGGCTGGCGAGCTGTTCGATTTTGTGAATTAACTGATTTGATTTCTTTTCTGTAATGAATTTTGAAGATTGAACTGCGTCAACCAATAACTTCAATTCTGCAATTTCAAAATCTCTTGACGCGAGATAATATCCTTTCGGCTCGCTTCTTCTGCTCAAAATATCGCAACCGAATAATTTAAGCCGTTCAATGTCATCATAAATGCTCTTGCGTTCGGCACTTATACCTTGCTTGGCAAGTGCCGAAATAATATCATTTGCGGACATTGCGTGATTTTCGTCTGTATTTTCCTTTAACATCTGCATTATGTACAGTAATTTCAGCTTTTGATTAAATGATTTCCCCATTGCAATCCCCCCAAGTGTAATATAATTTAATGATACCACAAGTTAATGAGTCTGTCGACAAAATGTCGACAGCTCCAAAAATCACATCTTGTGATGTAATTTTTGAGTGTTTTTAGAGAAAAAATCATAAAGTTCCTCCAAAGTCGAAACTTTAGATTTTAAACCATTTCTGTCGCACAGGTCGCCAGAAATGATTATAAATTGAGGTTGCACCTCAAACACCCAAGAACAAAGTAGACAAAACCATAACGGTTTTGTCTACAATCTGAAATGCCTTTCTCAAAGAGAAAGGCATTTTGGTTTATAGTCCAAGTTGTTTTTTGCAATCTTCAAGAACTTTTTCGATAGTCTTTTCGGCTGTTTCAAAGCTTTCTGCGAATGTGCCGAGATACAACTTGATTTTCGGCTCTGTTCCCGACGGTCTTACGATAAAGTAAGTCTTTTCGTCTGAAAGGTTGTACTTCAATACGTTTGACTTCGGCAAACCTTTAAGAGGTGAAACATTGCCCTTTGTATCTTTAATTGTTTGTGACTGATAGTCGGTGTAAAGTACAACGTCCATACCTGCAACTTTTGTCGGCGGTGTTTGACGTAGGTCTGTAAGTAACTGTGACATCTTTTCCATACCGTCTTTACCCGGCATTACAAATGAAACTGTCTTTTCTGAATAATATCCGTACTTCTTGTATATATCCATAAGTGCTTCGTAAAGTGACTTACCCTTTGTTTTGTAGTAAGCAGCCATTTCTGCGATAAGCATTGTCGCAACAACGCCGTCTTTGTCGCGTGCGTGAGTACCTACAAGATAACCGTAGCTTTCTTCAAAGCCGATAAGATATGTATGGTCGCCTGTCTTTGCGAACTCTGTCATTTTTTCGCCTATGTACTTAAAGCCTGTAAGCACGTTCATAATTTCGATACCGTATGAATGAGCGATTGCGGCGGCAAGCTCTGTTGTAACGATTGTCTTGATAACAACGCCGTTTTCAGGCAGAGTGCCTTTGGCTTTCTTTGATGAAAGTATGTATTCAACAAGCAAAGCACCTGTTTGGTTGCCTGTAAGTGTTCTGTATATGCCGTCGGCGTCACGAACAACTATACCGACTCTGTCACAGTCGGGGTCTGTACCGATGATAACGTCAACGTCATTTTCCTTTGCCATTTTTATAGCGATTTCAAAACCTTCCTTGTCCTCCGGATTAGGTGACTTAACAGTCGGGAAATTACCGTCCTCTGTATCCTGTTCCTTAACGACAAGCACATTTTTAAAGCCCATACGGTTAAGTATTGCCTTGATTGGTCTTGAGCCTGTGCCGTGGAAAGGTGTGTAGATAAGCTTGAATGTATCTGCAACTTCTGCTACTGCCTCGGGATTTTGTTGTTGTGTTTGAACAACATCAAGGAATTTTTCGTCAAGGTCACTGCTTACGATTTCAAGCAAGCCTTTTTCTTTTGCTTCGTCAAGCGAAATAAACTTAACATCGTCAAATATATCGTAGCTGTCGATTGCGGCAACAACAACATCAGCCGCGTCCGGAGGAAGTTGTCCGCCGTCAGGACCGTATACCTTGTAACCGTTGTATTCTTTAGGATTGTGGCTGGCGGTAATCATAACGCCGGCACTGCAGCCAAGTTCGCGAATACCGAATGAAACTTCCGGAACTGAATGAACGATAGGGAAAAGATAAGTCTTTACACCTGCACAAGTAAGAACCTTAGCTGTTTCTTCAGCAAATGTGCGTGAAAAATTACGTGTATCGTAACCGATAAGAACACCTGCTTTTGCGGCGTCCTCACCGTTTGAAAGAACGTATTTCGCAACACCTTGACTTGCACGTCTTACGTTATATATATTGATTCTGTTCGTACCCGCTCCGATAATACCTCTCATACCGGCTGTACCGAATTCAAGTTCACGATAAAATCTTTCTTCTATTTCTTTTTCGTTGTTTTCAATAGATTTAAGCTCTGCTTTTGTGTCATCATCAACCACGTCGCTTGTAAGCCAACGGTTGTAGGTTTCCTTGTATCCCATTGATAACTCCTCCTTAAAAATAATCTCATATTAATATTATATAATACTTTCTCAAAATTTTCAATTATGAATATGTAAAAATTAAAGAAAAGTTATCGTATAAATTGACAAAAAAAACGCAAAACTTGACGAAAAGTGTATTTTGTTATAGAATAGCAGTAATATGTATTAATAAGGAGGACACTTTTATGGCAGTAAAGGTGCATGAAACAGGTTACGGCAAATGGAAAGTGCCTGTGATAATCATAGCTGTTATAGTTGTTTTGGGTCTTGTGGGAACGGGCATACTATTAAGCGACAGCCTTGGTGTTTCAATAGAAGAAGGAAGTAAGAGAATAGAGGTTGCAGAAGGTGACGGTACGTCATCTGTTGCAAAACTGTTAAAGGACAACGGCATAATAAAGTATCCGCTTTTGTTTAAGGTGCAGTCAAAGCTCGGCGGATATGACGGTAATTTTCAGCCGGGTGCGGCAACGATTGATGACGGAATGAGTTACAGTGACATACTTAATCTTATAATAACGCCGAGCCGTGAGGCTGCGAAAATTACAATACCGGAGGGCTATGAAATCAAGCAGATTGCACAGAAACTTGATGAGGCAGGTATTGTAAGCTGGCAGGACTTTTATGCGGCTTTAAATCCCGATGATTATGATTATGCGTTCTTGAAAAACTTGCCTGAACGTGACGGACGTATGGAGGGATATTTGTTCCCTGCAACGTATGAAATTCCGAACGGAATGTCGGCACACGATATTATCGACCTAATGCTTGCGGCATTTGACAATCAGTTTAAACCGGAGTATTATGAACGTGCGACAGAGCTTGGATTGACGGTTGATGAAGTTATAACTATGGCGTCAATCGTTGAACGTGAAACGGACAGCGGAACGGAAAGAGCAAAAGTTGCGGGAGTATTTTATAATAGAAGAAACTCGGGTATGAAGTTCCAGTCGTGTGCGACGGTACAGTATATTTTAGGTGAAAGAAAGCCTGTACTTTCGATTGCCGACACGCAGATAGATTCACCGTATAACACATATATGTATGCGGGATTTCCGATAGGTCCTATATGCAATCCGGGAACAGAATGTATAGAGGCGGCACTTTATCCGGAGGCAACCGATGCGTATTACTTTGTACTTGGCAAGGACGGCTCACATATCTTCTCAAAGACATATGAAGAACACCTTGCGGCAATGCAGAGTACCGAACAAAATATTTCGGTCGATGACAGTGCGATTGAAAATCAAGACAGTTTAAAACAATAAAGAGGTTTGATAAATGATAGAATATGATAAAGACGCGATTGTTCCGCCGTATATAACGGAATATTTGCGTGCGAAAACAGTGCATAATGATGAATTTATGCACTCGCTTGAAAAATATGCGGAAGAAAACAGTGTTCCGATAGTAGAGCCTGAAACGGCAAGGTTTTTGTCGGTGATGTGCAGAACGGTTAAACCGAAAAAAATACTTGAAGTAGGTTGTGCGATTGGGTATTCTTCTATATTAATGGCACAGGCTACAGATGATGACTGCGAAATAGCAACACTTGAATGTAACGAAGATATGGTGCGTATTGCAAGGGAGAATATTAAAACTTCGGGATATGCGGAAAAAATATCGGTTATTGAGGCGGATGCAAAGGATTATCTTTCGTATATTGACGATGATGAAGTTTTTGATATGATATTCCTTGACGGTCCGAAAGCACATTATATTTATATGCTTGACGAGTGCGTGCGATTGCTGAAAAAAGGCGGTGTGCTTATTTCCGACAATGTGCTTTACAAGGGAATGACAGCGGACGATAACCACGTTGTGAGAAGAAAAATCACGATTGTAAAACGTCTTAGGAAATATATTGATATGCTTATGGAGCATAAGGAGCTTGAAACATCGCTTTTACCGCTTGGTGACGGTGTTACAATATCGGTAAAGAAATAATAAAGGGTAGGAATATATTTATGAAGAAACCAGAACTTTTAGCTCCCGGCGGCAGCTTGGAGAAATTGAAAACAGCGATAGATTACGGTGCGGACGCGGTGTATATCGGCGGTGAAATGTTTTCACTACGTGTTGCGGCGGAAAATTTTTCAAAGGAAGATATGCAGGAGGGTATAAAGTACGCTCACGACAGAGGCAAAAAAGTGTACCTTACCGCGAATATTCTTCCGCACAATGATGATATTGAAGAATTTGAGGAGTTTGTCAAAGATATAAAGAATTACGGCTTTGACGCAGTACTTGTGGCAGATTTGGGATTGTTTGATATGATGCAGGAACTTGCACCGGAAATACCTATTCATGTAAGTACACAGGCGAATAACATTAATTATCGCTCGGCAATAAAGTGGTACAAGATGGGCGCAACGCGTGTCGTGCTTGCAAGAGAAATGTCGTTTAAAGAAATTGCGGAATTTCAAAAGAAAATTCCTGAAGATTTGGAGCTTGAAGCATTTATACACGGCGCTATGTGTATATCGTATTCGGGCAGATGTCTTTTGTCAAACTATATGACAGGACGTGACTCAAACATGGGTGCTTGCGCACATCCGTGCAGATGGAATTACAAACTTGTCGAGGAAACAAGACCGGGTGAATATATGGACGTGTTTGAAAACGAAAGAGGTACGTTTATATTTAATTCAAAGGACCTGTGTACAATCCGTCATATACCTGAGCTTGTGCAAAGCGGTATTGCGAGCCTTAAAATCGAGGGCAGAGTAAAAACTTCTTATTATGTTGCAACGGTTGTCGGAGCATACAGACGTGAGATTGACAGATATTGTGCCGATCCCGAAAATTATGTGTTTAATGAAGCGGAATACGAAGAGCTTTGCAAGGTCAGTCACAGACCGTATACAACAGGTTTTTATTTCGGCAAGCCCGATGAAAATTCACAAGTTTACACATCAAGTTCGTATATCAGAGATTACGACCTTATCGGTATAGTCAAGTCGTATGACGCGGAAACGGGCATTGCAACGATTACACAGAGAAACCGTTTCTTTAAGGGGGACGAAATAGAGATAATTCAGCCTATGAAACCGTTTTTTGTACAGACGGTTAACAGTATGTGCGACGAAAACGGTAATGAAATCGAAGTTGCAAATCACGCGGAGCAGATAGTTAAGTTTAAAACGGCACAGCCTGTTTGCGAGGGCGCAATGCTTAGAAAGAAAAAGTAAAAAAACAGAGCAGATTTAATAAAAAAACTACTTTTTTTATTAATCTGCTTTTCTTTTTTGAGAGAATATGATAATATAATTTATAACGGCAAATTTGAGAGAGGAAATTTATAAAAAAGGAGAAGGTTTTATGAAAAACAATCTAAAAAAATTGCTTTGTGCGGCATTGTCAACGGCAATGATTGCGGGAAGTATCGTATTGCCTATGACGGCAAGTGCGGAAACAACACCTATTTTTGACGGTGATACCGTTGAGCAAGAGTGGAAATTCGACTTCGGTGCGGCAGGAACAGATGCAGAAGACGGTTATACACTTGTAACACCGGACACAAATTATGTTACTAATAAGGAGTATGGTTTTCTTGGTATTGACGAAGACTCATACAAGCTTGGAAACCGTTTGGACGGCTTCGGCAACCAAAAAGGACAGGTTATAAAACTTCAAGCCGGCGGCGGTACAGGTCTTAATGACGCAATCGGTTCAGTGGGAGAGGATAGCTTCGGAAATGCCGGTGACGTATATTATCCTACACGTTTTGCGTTGAAAGCAGATGATGAGGCATATTACAGAGTTCGTGCAACAGTAACAACTCTTGATACAACTAAAGATGCTGAAATTTCACTTTACACAGAAAGAAAGCACCCTATATTCACAGATACAAAGGTTGAGGCAGGTCAGACAAAGACAGTCGAGTTTTCTGTAAGACCTACTCCGATTTACTACGAAAAGTCTGAGCCTAAGGGCACTATAGCAGACGGAATGGTAAATGTGTGCGTAGCGGGTAAAAACTCTGCAATCGCATCTATCGAAATTCAAAAAGTACAAGAATACCCTGTATTTTGGGTACTTGGTGACTCAACAGTTACAGACGGTAACTGTTCATTGCCATTCTTCAGACTTCAAAACTACACAGGTGTAGGTACAGGTTTGACAAAATATTTGCCGAGAAATTATGCAATGGTAAACGAAGGTGAGGGCGGTCTTAATGCTGCCGATAACTACCACTTTAATATGGTAAAGGATCGTATCAAAGCAGGCGATTACCTATACGTTGAATACGGTCACAACCATAAGAGTGACGGACCTACAGGTTATGTATCAAACCTTGATAAGTATTACAATGCTTGTCACAGCGTAGGTGCAACGCTTGTTATAGTCAGCCCGATCGAAAGAATTAACACATTCACAGACGGTGCATATCAGCACACATTGGACGGTTTTGCGACAGCCGGTGCAAAATATGTTGCAGATAAGGTGACAGCAGGTGCAACAGATATTGCATATGTTGATTTGAATTCATACAGTTTGGATTTCTATAATAAGATTACAACTGATAACGGCGGTGATTCGGGTGCTATTAAGTTCTATTTCCAAACAGCCAAGGGCGGCGGAACAGACCAAACTCACCCTAACGATGCAGGTGCTGAAAATCTTGCATATGAATTCGTTAAGGCTGCAAAGGCTGTAACAGACGAAACGCAAAAGGCTGCTTTGGCACCTGTTGTAAATAACTTTACAGACGAAACACCAAACCTTGTTTCAACAGAAATCACAAGTCTTGGCAGTGCACCTAACTCTGCATGGCCGCAATACGTTGTTCCGACAGATAACGAATATCCTGTTGTAATTAAAGATATTAAATTCAACGAAGCCGGTGAGGCGAATTATGCTAAGGTACTTGTACAAGACGCAAAAATAGACTTTGGCGCTTACGGTATTATCGTTATTACGGTAAAAGACGAGAACGGTGAGGAAAAGGGTAAGATTTATGCTATAGACCAGGTTGATAACTCAACAGGCAACGGAACACAGGAAATTACACACTTTACGACAGACGTAAAACTTGAAGAAGGCGATACATACACAGCAACAGTATGGAAAGCTAAGGACAACGGCGGTGACGCAGGTCTTACCGTTGACCCGGAAAATGTACAATATTCGGCTGAATATATTCCGACAGATGTTGAAGAACAGTATCTGTTAAATGAAGATAAAGACGGAAATGAACAATTTGGATTTTACGGCGCAACATATGACGGTAAAACATCATCATTGAAAGAATTTAATGATTGGACACAAATCGGCAGTGCCGGAATAACAGCATATCTTAACGAAACAAGTGATAAAACTAAAACAAAATATGTTGAAATCACATCAGACGGTGCTAAAAACGGCAGTGCCAACCAAGGTTCGTTCTACTATTCAAAAGACCTTTCAACTGAAATCGGTACAACAGGCAGATACCTTGTTTCAGCTGATGTTCAGTATGTATCGGGCGGCGGTATGACATTCAATCTTGTAACGGGTCATAACGATAAACATTTGGGCGGTACAGAAGGTATTAGCTTGTTCACAATCGGTTCAGGCGGTTTGGTAACTGCGGGAAATAAAGAAGTCGGTACAATTTCAGCAACCGCACTTACTAATATACAATACATTCTTGATATGGATTTAGGTATTGCAACTGTATCAGTAGGTGGCGGAACACCTGTTGAAATTGCACTTAACAATTATCAAACAACAGAATTGACAGTTACACCGACAAAGATTACTCAATTTCTATTCGGCGGAAGTAAGGTTGCATTTGATAATAAAGTAGCAAACCTTTCAGTTGCAAAATTAAAAGATCAAAAACTTCCAAGCTATACTATCGGCATAAGAAGTAATGATACAGCAAAGGGCAGCGTTACACTTTCATATGTAACACCTGAACCTACAGCGACAACAGAACCTACAGCGACAACAGAACCTACAGTGACAACAGAACCTACAGCGACAACAGAACCTACAGCGACAACAGAACCTACAGCGACAACAGAACCTACAGCAACAACAGAACCTACAGAGGCAACTGCAACAGCAGCTCCGACAGCAACTGCAGAGGCTAAAGATAATGAAACAGCAACAGTAAATACTTTGGCAGACGGTGACGTTACATTGACAGTTACTGCCGATAAAGCTGTTGTAACTGCAACAAAGGCATTGACAGCAGTTCTTGTTGAGGTACAATATACAGAAAACGGAACAATTAAAAAGGTTACAACAACTCCTGTAACATTTGAAGAGGCAGGTACACAAGATTACACAGTTACAACAGGAAGTAAGGTAATGCTTTGGGATTCGCTTCAAAAAATGACTCCGTTGACAGTAAGCAGTGTAGCACCTGCTCCGACAGCTGCACCGACTGCAACACCGATTCCGGACAGTGAGTATACAATGGAAACACTTCCTCTAAACAATGTTGTAACATTAAAGGCAACAGCAAATGAAGGATATGTATTCCGTGGTTGGAAGACTGAAAGCGGAACAACACTTTCAATGGATGATGAATATACATTCAGACTTCGCGGTGACTCAAGAATTGTAGCTAATTTTGTAAACGCACCGACAGTTGCGGATATTACAGATTTTGAACTTTCACTATCACCTGCAAGTATTAAGTCGACAACCGGCTCAACAACAACTGTTTCAATTAAGAATGCAACAGACTCAGTCGGAACACCTATGGATAAGGTTACAAACACAGATGTTACATGGTCTTGTGATGAAACAGGTGTGACAATAGACGCAAACGGTGTTGTTACAATCGGTGACGGTTTCTCAATGGGCGATTCATTGACAAAGAACGTTACAATTAAGGGTACACTAAACGGCGTAACAAAGACGGCAACATTGACAGTATTCGGTTATGAATATTACGAAGATATGGCAGAGGGTTCAACTAACTATACAGGTAAATTTATGACTCTTGGCGGAAAGACTGCTATAGTATTCCCTGGTTTAGGTCAAACTCAGACATATACATTCGGATCAAGAATAACTCTTGATAAAGCAACAACAGTTAAATTTGATCATACATGGGCACCTGACTCGAAAAATAAATGGGGAGCAGGACAGCTAAAGACTCTTAACTTCAAGAATTCTTCAGGTACAACAATATTCTCAATGTGTTATTCATGGGGTACATTGTATGCCGGTACAGCTGCAACAGCAGGATTAGAAGCTGCTACATTGCCTGATAAAAAGACAGAATATACAACAGTAACTGTAACGATTGACCCTGAAACTAAGGTTGTAACAGTAACAGACGGTACAAAATCTGCAACAACAACTCTTACAGATAATGCAGGAGATATTGCAAGCATAGAATTTTCAGCGGATAAGAGTTCACCGGAAACAAGAATAATTGCTATCAGCAATTTCACTGTTACAAAATAATAACGCTTAAAAGACCGCGAAAGCGGTCTTTTTTTGGTAAAAATAATCTACAAAAATAAAAAATGTACAACTTGAATTTTGCATTTTGAATAAAAAATGATGTGCTTTTTTGTGCAATATTTTCATTCAAAGTTTCTTAATAATATTGCACATACAAAAAAAATATGATACAATATATACCATATAGATGGGTTAGGATTGTGCAGATTTACTTAAATCAACATCCTGTACCTGCTAAATTAAACAATACTTGGAAACAAGTTAAGGAAAGAAAGGGAGAGAAGAAATGAAAAGTAAAAAACTAATTTCATTACTTTGCGCCGCTGCTATGTCAGCATCTGCTTTCGCAGGCTTGACAGTAACAGCAAGCGCGGCAACAGATTTAGTCACTCTTGATGGCTCAACAGCAGATGGTTGGGTTGCTCCGGATGGAGCAGATAAAGGTGACATTGTTCCGACAGTTACCATTGATGACGGTGAAACTGACCAATATTTAAAATTCCAAGGTAGCGGCGGCGGTAACCGTAAGTCGACATATTCTTTGGGTCAAACTATTTCAGGTCAATATACTATTGAATATGATACAATGATGACTCGTGGTAATGGTATGAGCAGAATCATGCACTCAAACCAACTTGCATTTACAAATGATACAAACACTAAGGATACAAGAGATGGTGCAGGTATTATAGATACAGTAAATGCACAACAAGGTACAAAGTATAATTCAGGTTCAGGTGCGTCAGTAGCTAACGCTGCTATGAAAACTGACCTTAGACCATATCTTACAGATAAATGGGTAATTAATGATGATTCAACATCAGAATTAGTAGCTTATCCTGAAAGTGCAGTCGAGGTTGCAGATACTAAATGGGTAAGAGTACAAGCTGCAGTTAATAATGATAAGACTACTGTAACAGTAATCGATAAGTCAGGTAATAAACTTGTTGACGGTGTAGAATATACAAACTCAACAAATGAAATTAATTCAATATATGTTTGCTCAAACAGAGGTGATGGTGGTAGTGGTATAGTTGCACTTGACAACTTACATATTTACCAAGGTGCTCCGGAAACACTTACAACAGATGGTCTTAGAGGTGATGCAACTGTTGTAGTTCCAACAGTTATGCCGGTTCCGGACGTTAAGACACAGGCTCCTGGCCTTTCAGCTCCAGATGGAGTTACACCGGTAGTTAATAATACTTTCAGCAAAGCACTTGCATCAACAGCAATGGGCGAAACTGCTACAACAATTACAGATGTAGACGGTCTATCTATTGCTATGGGTAATAGAACAGGCGGCGATACAGCAACAACTGTTTCAGTAGAAGATTGGGCAGCTGGCGATAAAGTTCTTACACTTGCAGGTGGTCCTTATTCAGGTGCTGGTAGAGGTCCTGTAGTTTCTGCTGCAAATACTTTGGCATTAGCAGACGGAAAATCATCTGTAATGACATTCGCTGTTAACCTTGGTTCAAACAAGGCCGGCGGTGCCGGTAGACTTTATATCCTAAAGGATAACAGCCAAGCCGGTTCAGATAAAAACGGTGCATACAACAATGTTATGGGTGTACTTACAACTGATGACACAGCCTCAAGCTACACAATCGGTAGCGGCAGCAATGTTATAACAATCGGTCAACAAGTTGAGGCTTATCAATGGTACAAAGTTGCAATTATAGTTTCAAGCGATAAATTTAGAATTTGGGTTGCAAAAGCTGATGAAGATTTCACAGAAAAACCACAAGTTGATTGCGACCACGTTGGAACAGGCGATACAGCATCATCAGTTTCAGAACTTCCATTGTTAGCAGTAACATCTGAAAAAGGTGGTTCTTACACAGGTTCAGTTGCAAGAATTGACAATATGCTAACATATTCAGGAACAGCTGATCAACCAAGAAAGCTTCTTCCAACAACACAAGCAGCTCCGACACCTGCTCCGATACCTGCAAAGGTTACAATGAGCGTTGATGAAAATGCAAATACAGTTACATTGACATCAGATAAGGATACAGATGCAGTTCTTGTTCAAGCATCATACAGAACTGATAATACATTGGAGTCAGTTAAGAAAGTTGTAAATCTTAAATTAGAAGCAAACAAGGCTACAACAGTTCCTGCAACAGATTTAGATGCATTCACAACGAATGATAAGATAATGGTTTGGGATAGTCTAAAGACTATGACACCGCTTGCAAGTGCTTATACAATAAAGAACGGTGCCGCTCAAGCTACAGCTAAACCGGCTCCGACAGCTGAGCCGACAGAAGCTCCTGCAGAAACAGTTGCTCCGACAGCTGAGCCGACAGAAGCTCCGGCAGAAACAGCTGCTCCGACAGATACACCGGCTCCGACAGCTACACCTATTCCTACTTATGCAGTATCAGGTACTGTAGACGCAGGTGTTAAATCTGTAACTCTTACAGATAAAGCAGAAGCTGAAAATACAATTACAGGTACAATCGAAGATACAGCTGTAACATTTACAGGTGTTAAAGCCGGTACATATACAGTATCAGCTGTAGCTAAAGATGATTACAAAGATTTAACAGTAACTCCTCAAGAAATTACAGTTAGCGGCAATCTAGAAGGTGTATTCACAGTAAAAACAACAGCTAAAGTTAAGAGTGCTGTAACTACTACAGTAACAGGCGGTACTGCTACAGTAACAGGCGCAACAGATTTGACAAGCGTTGCTGAAGGTACAGAACTTACAATAACAGCTACAACACCTGCTTTGGGTTACCTTGCTGCTAATCCGACAATTACGGTAACAAAGACAGACGATGCCAAAACAACAGTAGCTGTAGCAGAAGGCAAGTTCACAATGCCTGCATACCCTGTAACAGTAACAGTTGCATATGCAGCAGACCCAACAGTTGCTATTGCAACTCTTGAAAATACTGCAACTTCAGGATGGGGCAGTAACACAGCTGCTGCAACAGTAAATACTGAATCTGGATTAGAGCATTTCAATAATGATACTGATATATCATGGGCAGGAACAGCATTTGCACAGTTTACATTGCCGACATTAGCTGATGGCGAAGGTGTTGCAAAAGCTGAATTGATTTACAATGTAAAACAAGGCGGTGCTAAATCAAGAACATCTAAAATTTTCGCTTTGACAAACGGTGATATTGACTTGACAACAATGACAGGTGCTGCTGCTGACAGATTTGCTGATGCAAGAACTCTTATTACTTCATTTAATGCAGAAGCAGGCGAAAATGCTTTGACAACTGATGTTACTGCTGCTGTACAAGGTAAGAGCGGTAAAATTACTCTAATGTTTACAGACAATGCAGCCGGTGCAGATTTGTATGGTAAAGCATCAGGTGAGAAAGCTCCTGTTTTGAAGATTACAAAAGGTAAAGTAGTTACATTTAATGTGGCAGCTGCTGCAAATGCAGATACAAAAGTTGCAGGTGCAAAGATTGTAGTTAAGAATGGTGATACAACTGTTGCAACTATAACAACTGACGATCAAGGTGTAGCATCAACAGCTTTATCAGCAGGTACTTATACATACACTGTTGAAAGCAATGATTACGCAATTAAAAAAGACGGTGCACTTACAGTTGCAGATTCAGTTGTAGCAGAAAATGTTGCTTTGACAGCTAATGCTGCAACAACAGTTGAAATTGCTAACCCTGCAACAGGTACAACTCTTGCTCAAGGTGAAGAGGCTACTTATACAGCTACTGTAAAAGACCAGGATGGCAGAGTTATGACAGCGACTGTTGATTGGGCTGTAGTAAACGGAGAGGATGCAGCAGCAGAGAATATTACAGTTGCAAACGGTAAAGTTACTGTTGCAGAAGCAGCAACAGCAGGTGATTACAAAGTTAAAGCTACAGTAAACGGAACAAAAGTTTCAGCAACAGCTGATTTGAAAGTTATTGCTGCTGAAAAACTTAACCTAAGCATTACTTCTCAAAATGCTGACCAAGGTACAGTTACATATACTGTAAACGGTGTTGCAAGTACAGATACTCAGTTGAATAAGGGTAAGGCAATCGTTGCAACAGCTACTCCTGCAGCTCTTTATGAATTTGCAGGTTGGGCAACATCAACAGAAAATGCAACAGCAGGAACATATGTAAGCACAGATGCTCAATATTCATTTGATTTAAATGCTAATACAACACTTATTGCTGTGTTTAAGTATACAGGCATCTATTATCAGAATGATTATAACAATGCAACAGAAAGTGATTGGGTATCAGGTAATACAGGTAGATATACTGTATCTATTGCCGGTGATGACAACGATAAATATACTCAAATTTCAGCTGTCGCAACAGGTAATAACGGTACTGCTATAACAAGTAATGCAGTTCAAGTAGATGCAGGTAAAGATTATATTGCTGAATTTGATTTGGCTTTAACAGGTTCAAGCAATCAATTATCAGGATTTGCTGTGAATGCAAAAGACTCAAAAAAGTATGCACTTGTATTACAGTTGAAAACTGCTGGCAGTACAACATGGACAGTAAACGGAACGACTGACGTTACACTTGAAAAGGGTGTATTCTATCATTATAAAATAGAAAATGTTGCAGAAGGTGTAAAGGTTACAATAACACCAACTGCCGGTGGTGATGCAGTTCTTGACGGTGTAACATACGCAAATGATACAGCTACGACAGGTCAATTTGCCGGTACAGTAAGTAATGCAGGTATTGCAGGTATGCAATTTAATACAGCGAGATATTATGCTGGAATGAAGATTGATAATGTATTGGTAAAAGCTCCGACTGAATAATTTATAAAGTAATAAAAGAACGGTCGTATGACCGTTCTTTTTGCTTGACAAATGTAGTTGTGTGTGATAATATAATAAAAGAAATGGTAAACAAACCATGCTGCAGTTGATATGTTGTAGGAAGAAATACTTTCTACGAAATAGTTACCTATTTGGTCGATAGGTAACTATTTTTTTATTATCACTATACAAAGCAGTAAAACCAAAGTTAAATAAACAATAGCTTCACTCATATGCACACCCCCTTCAAGGTGGTGTCAGCATGGTTTGCAACCATTTCAGAATGTTATTATATCATAGAGGAAAGAATTTGTCGATAAATGTAAATGATATGATAATTTCTTATAATAAAAATATGGAATTTTGCGTTTAAATAACAAATATTTCAAAAATATTTCGTGTTTTGCGTTTAATGTGTAATCTATATGTAACAAAATTACGAAAATTACTTGCATTTATATACAATATATAGTATAATAGTTTAGATAGTAAAAAAGTAATTTCGGAGGGGTTTTATGTACTGCAAAAATTGTGGCAGACAACTGAAAGAGGAAACACGTTTTTGTGACAGATGCGGTCAATCAGTAAGAAAAAACAACCAGAACAGCCAAACTACAAAACGCAAAGAAATCGAGGAACTGAAGGCTGAACGTCTTAATCGTAAACGTCGTTTACAGGAAAAAGAGGCAAAACAAGCCCGTAATAAAAAACGTAGAAAAAGTAAGGGAAGTGTTATGATTTTCATAATCGTA
>OGXF01001299.1_pt1 | contig 18464 bp, 16 predicted proteins | sample 1576191 | NCBI WGS metagenome assembly OGXF01 (sample SAMEA3541545, study PRJEB24748) | human gut metagenome | biome: human gut; feature: human-associated habitat; material: faeces | place: China | collected 2012
GCCTAAAATAGGAGGTGTTGCGGGAATATATGATTAATGAGAAGAAAGACATGTTGAATTTTGAAGAGGTCGACAAAATAAGGATGTTTTGGGGCATAGATAAGGGGATGATTTTGGAACGGGAATTAATAGAATCATAGTGAAATGTAAATAGTTTGTTCACAACGTCTCCGATCGCGCAGTTATTGAATTAATAGAATCATAGTGAAATGTAAATAGGGATGTGTCTTTGGGCGCAAGCTCATCTGAAATCGAATTAATAGAATCATAGTGAAATGTAAATACAGTTTAAGCAAATGCAGGCTGAAATTTCTGCGAAAGAATTAATAGAATCATAGTGAAATGTAAATAATGCATGGAGAGAAGGATATAGTTTAGCTGGATGGAGAATTAATAGAATCATAGTGAAATGTAAATTATCCTTTCTTCACTTCTTTTTCTGTTCAAGAAATAGAATTAATAGAATCATAGTGAAATGTAAATTGTAGAATACGGCTGTGCATACGGTACAGTAGTATTGAATTAATAGAATCATAGTGAAATGTAAATGTTATTAGAAGTATCTAATCCTTTTTATGATCTGATCTGAATTAATAGAATCATAGTGAAATGTAAATGAGGGAGATGGAACAGTTTCTGATCTTAAAGATGCAGAATTAATAGAATCATAGTGAAATGTAAATCCAATACCCCGACAGTCACTAAGATATTAAGGATGATAGAATTAATAGAATCATAGTGAAATGTAAATGAAGTTAAACAAAGTGCGCTTTGGAATCAGTATAAAGAATTAATAGAATCATAGTGAAATGTAAATTCTATCATACTTTTTATAATAGTTCTCAACCTCAGGAATTAATAGAATCATAGTGAAATGTAAATTAAAACATATCAAGGATTAACCAAATACAAGATAAGGAATTAATAGAATCATAGTGAAATGTAAATCCTAAAAACATCGTACAAGCAGTTATGAGTAAACTCAGAATTAATAGAATCATAGTGAAATGTAAATGAAGATTGTGAAGTTGTAGGAAATGTTTTTGACAAGAATTAATAGAATCATAGTGAAATGTAAATGATCTGAACAGAGAGTTCTGTCTTTATCTTGATATGAGAATTAATAGAATCATAGTGAAATGTAAATTCTTCAATGCTCTTGCAAATATCTGCTCTGGTGTATTCCGAATTAATAGAATCATAGTGAAATGTAAATGATGCTAATACTCTGTTCTTGCGGAATCGGACAGGAGAATTAATAGAATCATAGTGAAATGTAAATTGTAAAGTATCTGTCATTCCCGACAGATGCAAGAGAGAATTAATAGAATCATAGTGAAATGTAAATTATGTTTTTAACTGGCGAGTTGGCAGTTTTGGGCGAAAAATCAAAAAATATTAAGCTTAACCTGAATTATCCACGACTTTGTCGTGTTAGCGGCTGAAAGTCGTATAGTTACTATATTTTAAAGATTTCATCAAAAAACTCAATCGCATGGATGTGACATCCAATCAATCTCAGCATCAGATTAAGAATGGAGAGATGCTCCTTGTAAACAAAATATATCTGATAAATCAGATGTATTAATGTCCCAAGGACGCTTTTTGTATGTTATAATAAATACAATCACTAAGTATCGGATAAATAAAGATAAAATGAAGGAATAGAAAGTTATGAAGATAGCGAAAAAAGTATTAAAGACAATAGGAGTTTTATTAGGCTTTATTGTGGCCATTGTGCTAGGATATATCATTTATCTCTATGCAAGTTACCATAGAATTGAAGATAACAAATCCCTTTCCGTAGAATCTCACACAGAAACAAAACAAACACTAACAACAGGAAAACAGTATTCAGCAATTACATACAATATTGGATTCGGAGCCTATACGCCAGATTACAGCTTTTTTATGGATGGAGGAAAATCATCTTGGGCAAAGAGCAAGAAAAGTGTTCTTAAAACAGTTAAAAATGCAGGAAATCTAACAAAATCGTATGATCCGGATTTTGCCTTAATAGAAGAAGTAGATCTTAATTCCACCAGAAGTTATCATGTAAATGAATATTCCATACTAAAGAAATGCTTGAAGAATTACGATACAGTATTTGCACAAAATTATGATTCTGCTTTTCTATTCTATCCATTCACACAGCCACATGGAAGCAGCAAAGCAGGATTAGCTTTATTTTCCAGATACCCGATCAAAGATTCACTAAGAAGAAGTCTTCCGATTTCAACATCATACAATAAATTTTTTGATTTAGATCGTTGCTACAGTGTTTCAAGAATTCCAGTGGATAATGGGAAATACCTCGTGATCTTTCAGCTTCATATGTCAGCCTACGGAAACAGTGATAAGATCAGAAAAGGACAGATCCGTATGCTTTCAGCGGATATGAAAAAAGAATACGAAGCAGGAAATTATGTATTATGTGGCGGGGATTTTAACCATGACCTCAAGGCTGCAGAAGATGACGATTCTACCGATAGAGAATCCTGGGCATATCCATTTCCAAGAAAGATGCTTCCAGAACATTTTTCTTTCTGTATGGATCAACTGCCAAAGAAAGAAAATCTGTGGAATAGTTCACGAAATGCAGATATGAAATACATACCAGGAAAGACTTATACCGTTACATTGGATGGATTTATTATCTCAGATAATGTAAAATGTGATATGTATAAGAATATTAATACGGGATATTCATATTCAGATCATGACCCGGTATATGTGAAGTTTGAATTGAATAAGGAGCTTCCGGTATACTTTAAATAGAGCAAGAGATTGACGAAAAAATACCTCAAGTAAAATTAGATTATTACTGACCTGGCGAGTTGATAAAATCTAACGAATACAAGAGATATCTACAATGAGTATAAGTTCATCAAAATAATCTTTACCAAAAGAAGATTGTGGAATAATGATTCAGCCATATTTGATGAGAGAGTGTGAAGGCAGTGTCGGATGGATGTATTAATTCTAAGAAGAATACTTCCAAAAGCTCTGAATTCTTTTAAGAGTCCTGGCGGTGGACTTCCTCAGATTATTGGGATTCTTTGAACCGTGTATATGGTATTAAATATTTCTACAGATCCCGCAGAAAGAAATGCCATTTGACAGATCACCATTGTTGTCTTGGCCATTCTTGCGGTTTATGTATTTTTCTGGATTCGATATAAGATGAAGATTCCGGTATTTAAGAGTGTTCTTCTGGAAAAAGTTATGGTGATGGAAAACAGCATGTATTATGTGGTGCACCGATATCGAGGATTGTGTAAATAATTTATCTGTGATAAAACGTAAGCGTTCTACAGGAATTAAGAGATTAATGGCTGGTTTTGCATTGAGGAGATGATTTAGAATGCAATCAGCGCATTTTGTATACAGTAGATTAAATTCGAAGGTGAGGAATGTATGAATAATACAAAGAGAAACTTATTGATATCTTTTGGAATATGGCTGGTATTTGAGGGGATTGCGATCACACTCTGGATCACGAAGGATAATATTTTTTATCTTTTGAATTTCAGTTATATTGGAACATCGATCACGCTGGGACTTATATTGTTTCAGTTTGATTACAGACATGCACGTAGGATCGTTCAGCTTCTGGTCGGTATGTATATGTTGGTTTATCTAGGACTAATATGTCAGGAAAATATGCAGATAGAAGGTTTTTGGTATTATCTGTTTACAGGAGTTTTTGAAGCAGCTACCATTCATTATGCTATCGCTAAAATATTTGGCCCCCTTTTGTTTGGAAGAGGATGGTGTGGATATGCATGCTGGACAGCTATGGTGTTAGATTTCTTGCCATATAAAACGCCTCAGACGGAGAGAAAGAAGATTGGATTTGTCAGATATATCACTTTTGCGATAGCATTTATTTTTGTGGCAGTACTTTTCTTAAGTCACACACGGAATCTGGAAAGGATTATGTTTATAGCTTTTATTGTTGGAAATATCTTGTATTATGCGATCGGAATTATTCTGGCATTCCTATGGAAAGATAACAGGGCATTTTGCAAATACATTTGTCCGGTGACTATTTTTTTGAAACCAATGAGTTACTTTTCAGTGTTTAGAGTAAAGTGTGATAAAGAAAAATGTATTTCCTGCGGAAACTGTAAGCGGGTTTGTCCAATGGAGGTAGATGTCACGGATAATTCAAGAAAAAGAGAAAATGGGACGGAATGCATTCTATGTATGGAGTGTGTCAAAGCTTGTCCGAAGAAAGCATTATAAGAGAGATTGTTAAGGCAAATAATGAAAAATAGAAGTTAGAAAATAGTTTGTTCACTTGTTATTAGATAGATCCATACAAAAAATGAGAAGGAATCCAAGGTCCCTTCTCATTTTTTGCGATTTTGCATTTGCAAACTCATTCAGTGATTAGGATAAAAATAACTATTGTGCCTGGTTCATAGGAAAGACATCAGCCACTTCACTGATCACAATATAAGCTTTCGGATCGATTTTTCGAATGATATTTTTCATTGTAGTGATCTGAAATCGGTTGAGAATAAAATAGATCATTGTTTTATCCTCACCAGAATAACCACCACGTGCAGCAAGTCTTGTCATACCTGTCTGGAATTCTTTTGATAAAGCATCACAAATATCATCTGCCTGATCTGTCACGATGATTGCACATTTTGCACGGTCAAATCCTTCGATGATAAAGTCGATCGCTTTGATCGCTGCCATATAAGTCACAATAGAATATAGTGGAAGGATCCAGCTTTGCAGGCAGAAGCCACAGATGGTATATAAGATCACATTGTAAACCATAACAAAAGCACCAACCGAAATCCCAAGCTGCTTAGAAAAGATAACTGCTAAAACTTCAATTCCATCCATCGCTCCGCCAAATCGAAGAGAAAATCCACTGGCTGTTCCAGTGATCAAACCACCAAATAGAGAACAAAGAAGAAGATCAGTTCCTGCAAGTGGAGAAGCAATGCTTACATTGATCGGAAGAACATCTTCGATCAGCCATGCAAAGATAGAATAAATGATAACCGTATAGATTGCATAGATCGTAAAAACAGGCCCCTGTTTTTTTAATCCATATAGAAAAAGAGGAATGTTTAGAATTAATAAAAACATGGATAGTGAAAAGGTGGAAGGTGTTAATTGTCCAAGTAACATAGAAGTTCCAGAGATACCAGTATCATATAATTTTACCGGGGCAAGAAAGATTGTTACACCGATCGCGTTAATGATACCAGCAAAAGTGAGAACCAGAAAGTTTCGTCGTTCAAAGTCAGATAAAGATAGTTTCATGATCAGCCGCCTCCTTTGTTGTGTATGAACCACTCTCATCATTATATTAGATTAACATAACTTTTGGATATATGCTACAATAGAAACAGCAATTTATTGGATGTACTCAGAGGAAGTCTTTGAAGAACTACATAAAGAAGAATATTTCAAAGATTATACAGAAGAACAATGTCGACAGGATCTGGAAGTTTTGACAAGGTGGGGGAATCTTTCTGCGATTCAGGATACAAAAAGAGTTACTTCTATTGAAGAATTCAAGAACAAGAAGTATCGATATCAGTTGACAGACTATTCCGTAGAGATTGAGCGAATAGTGATAAGACTTGAGAATTTGTCGATTGAAGGGGCGTCTTTGGAACCAACTTTATTAGAGAAGATCAGAAGCATTTTTGTTGTTTAAAGATCGTTTGATTGAATATCTTAGAAGTTTTGTAAAGAGTCTTCAATTAAATGCAACGAATATCGAACAATTACTTTCAAAACTGCCCAAAGATCAGATTCAAATGATCTTAGAACGACTGACGGAATACGAATTATCTATTCCAAGGATTGATGTGGAAGTGACGAGACAGCAATTATGGGATAAGATTCACGGACGTTGGGCTAGTATTGAGAATTGGTTTTTAGGAAGCACAGGTTCAGGTTCTGAAGCTGGATTGGCAGTTGTCTTTGGAATTGAGAAGCCATTGCATTTGAAGGGGGATATCAAAAGAGAAACGGAAAGTATCAATAGCGGTGCATATGAAGAAAAACCAGCGATGTTTACAGTTGTTCCAAGAGTACGGACTTATCGTGAGAAGTCACAACGAAAAGGAATTGTTGATCGCACAAAAGAAAAAGAGAAAATGAAACAGGAGAATTTAAAGAAACTAAAACAACAGCAGGAATTATTAGATAGTTATGTTAAAGAAAATCGTCTGGAGTTTGCTTGTCTGCCAGAGATCGAACCATATGTAAGAGATACTTTTTTAATGTGGCTGTCAAAAGCTTTAGAACGTAAAGAACAACAAGCGAAGACAGAAGATGGAAGAACATATTATATTGAAAAACCACAGCAAGATAGAAGATGCATACTCAAGTGTAGTGATGGGACATTTGAAATGCCGGCATATACGATCGTATTTAATGAGGAGTAGGGATTATGAAACCATTGGAGATATTATTAAGTAAGCGATGGATCTTGAAGGATCGAGAGAAAGAATTATATTATCAGTTAAAAGATTAGATTGGAAAAAGTAGAGATTTTCTGACAGAGAAGTTACGATATCAGGCGATTATAACTCCAAATCTCATAAAATTAGAGAAGATACCAGCTTATGCACAAAAAGGATGAAAATGATAAAATCCCTCAAGTATGATATTAATAAGAAGTTTCAAATATCATACATGGGGGACTTTTAATGTGTATTGCTTTTAAGATAGTTTCTATGATTCAAAATTTAGAAACAATTTTTGATGATATCTTCATCAAAACCATTTTTACAAGTGATATTTCCTATCACAAAATATAAGATTCCACCAGCAAGAAGTCCCCATACAACGGCATTGATCCCAGCAATCTGTACGTTATAATAACAAAATACATAAGTGATTGCAGCACCGAGAGAACTAAAGATTGCTGCCTGTTTTGTTCCTTTCTTCCAGAACAATCCTCCGACCAAAGGCCAGAAAAAACTGCATTCCAGACCACCTAAGGCAAATAGATTCAGGAAGAAAATGATATCAGGTGGATTGATCGTAAGTAAGATAACGATCACACCAAATGCGAACGTAACGAGCGTACTCATTTTCCCAACATTTTTGTTATAAGACTGAATTTTCACAGGATCATCTTTGACAACATAGTTACGCCATAGATCTTTCACGATCGCTGTAGAAGCAAGGATCAAAAGAGAATCAGCGGTAGACATAACAGCAGCCATAGGAGCAGCTAGGAAAGTTCCTGCAAGTCCGACTGGCATGATCTTCTGAACGATGTATGGGATAAAGTAATCAGACGTTGGAAGGTTCTTAGTATCTACCAGTGCACCGGCCCATGTACCAGCCATATGCATACCAACGATGATAAAACTGCAGGTAACAGCACCGATCCACATCGCAGAATGAAGACTCTTTGTATTTTTAAATCCCATAGAACGAACGGCTGTCTGTGGAAGTCCAAGTGTACCAAATCCTACAAGAATCCAGAAACTAAGTAGCGTACCGGGACTGTACTTTGAAAATAGATCATCATATACTCCAGGCAGATTCTGTGCAAGTCCAGCATCAATACCCGCAAGTCCGCCACCAGCTTTTAATACAAAGAATAAAAGTAAAAATGTACCGACACACATGATAATTCCCTGAATCGTATCTGTGATCGCAACAGCGCTGAAACCACCAAAAGATGTATAAATGATAACAACTGCTCCAAAGATCAATAAAGAAACAACATGATCAAGTCCAGTGATAGAAGAGATCAAAGTTGCTCCGCCAGTAAATTGTCCGATCATCTGTGCCATGAAGAAGGCAACCATAAGTAAGCTGGTTACAATAACTAAAACATCACTTTTATAACGAGCCTTTAAATAACCTACAACAGTAACGGCACCAGTTCTTCTGGAAACTAAAGCAAGTTTGTTACCAAGGACACCTAGTACCAGAAATGTGATCGGAACTTGAACTGTAGCGATCCATGCCTGTGCATATCCATAAGTAAGACCAGCAGCTCCTGGACCAGAAATAAAGGAACTTACAGAAGTATAAGTTGCCATGGTTGTCATTGCCAGAAGAAGTCCGTTCATATTTCTTCCACCGATGAAGAATTTTTTCTCGGAGGATGTATGCTGTTTTTTATTCTGACGGTTACTGAAAATGATACCGATCGCAGCATTTAAGGCGAGGTAAACAATAAAAATTGCAAGAATGATTTTCTGATTTGCTGACATTTATTCTTCTCCCTCCTCTTCATCGTCATATTCAAAATTAATAAATACATGTCTTAATAGGTACCAGACACCGATCAAAGAAAGTATGATCGTCCCGAATGTTGACACACTAAACCATGCGGGCATACCTAGAAAATAAAGACCAGTACCATTTAACAAAAACGCACTGGCAATATGCCAAACACAACAGATCAATACAACGATCAGTGTTCCACGGATCTCACGAATGCACTGTTCATGTTTCTCCTGTCTTGTTAATTTTTTCATATTATATGATCTCCTTTAATAAAAGGTCAGATTCGCAAAGGATATCTGCCAAAGGTATTATCTTATAAATATGGAAGAAAATCAACTATTCTTAACATTTTAAAGAGATAAGATCAAAAAGAATGTTATAAAATAGTTTGAATAACATATTCATCTTTGGTATAATAAATCATATCAGTATGCAGAAATACAGGAGGCTTTTACTATGGAGAATAAAAGTAGTTACCAGATAAACGAGCAGGGAGTGCTCGGGGAAGTGAAAATTGCAGATGATGTGATCGCAGTGATCGCAGGAATCGCAGCAACTGAAGTGACAGGAGTTGCCAGAATGTGTGGGAATATCACGAATGAACTGGTAAGTAAACTTGGAGTGAATAATCTGTCCAAGGGAGTCAAAGTTGTCGTAGAGAATCATCATGTAAGAGTCAATCTTGCATTAGAACTTGACTATGGAGTTAGTATTCCAGAGATTTCTAAGAAAGTTCAAGATCGTGTGAAAGCAGCGATCGAGAACATGACAGGATTAAAGGTCAGAGAAGTTAACGTCCGTGTCACAGGCGTTGCAGCAGAAGAAGAGTAAGAAAGAATATAAAGCAAAGTCAGACGGGACTGATTACAGTTCCGTCTTTGTATCGCAGAAAGGAACCCTAATGAAAAGAAGTGAGGTAAGAGAACATATTTTCAGAATTTTATTTTGTGTAGAATTTTGTGAGAAAGAAGAATTTGATGATCAGGTTGAATTATATTTTCATGGGCATGAAAATATCAATGAGAAGACACAGAAAGAAATTACAGAAAAAACAGAGAATCTGATCAAACATTTAGATGAAATCGATGAACAGATTTCTGCACATACGAATGCATGGAATTTAGAGAGACTTGGAAAAGCTGAATTATCTATTTTAAGACTTGCAACCTATGAAATCTTATTAGATGAACAGGTGCCAAGAAAAGTAGCGATCAATGAGGCAGTAGAACTTGCAAAGAAATATTGCAATGAAAAGGCAGCACCATTTATCAATGGTGTCTTAAGTAAGATTGGACAGGATATGGATGAAGAGTAAAGTTTTTTCTGTAACACAGATTAATACTTATATCAAACGAATGTTTCAAAGTGATTATGCCTTAAGGCGGATTTCAATCAAGGGACAGGTATCAAACTGTAAATACCATTCTTCCGGGCATATTTATTTTTCATTGAAAGATGAAGGAAGCCAGATTGCTTGTGTGATGTTTGCGAATGCAAGATACAATGGATTGCAGTTTGAATTAGAAGACGGACAGGAAGTCATTGTGGATGGGAATGTCAGTGTCTATGAGCGTGGCGGAAGTTATCAGCTATATGCACAGGAGATTCGTTTAAATGGAATCGGAGAATTATATGTTGCATATGAGATGTTAAAACAGAAGCTTTATGAAGAAGGATTGTTTGACCACGAGATCAAGAAGCCGATTCCAAAGAATCCAAAGAAGATCGGTGTGGTAACGGCAAGAACAGGAGCAGCAATTCATGATATCATTAGTACAGCAAAACGCAGGAATCCGTATGTACAGTTAGTATTATATCCTGCTAAAGTACAGGGAGAAGGTGCATCTGATACGATCGTTTCTGGAATTCGCACTCTGGACCAGTATGGAGTTGATACCATTATCATCGGAAGAGGTGGTGGCTCGATCGAGGACTTGTGGGCATTTAATGAAGAGAATGTCGCAAGAGCGATCTACGAAGCAAAGACACCGATCATTTCTGGAACAGGGCATGAGGTGGATACTACCATTGCAGATTATGCGGCAGATCTTCGCGCGGCAACACCGACAGCAGCCTGTGAACTTGCAGTTCCAGATATCACAGAAGTGATGGAAGGAATTGCAAACAGAGAATATACAATGGCTGCGTTGTTAAAACAGATCATCCGGCGTTATCAGATGAAATTGCAGAAGTATCAGATCACCATTGCAAATTACGATCCCCGATTTCAACTTCAGGAACAGAAGATGCGTTTGTCAGAATTAGAAGAACAGATTCAGCAAGTGATGAAGAATAAGATGACAGGGTATAAGCACAAACTGGAATTGTACGCAAAAGAACTTCATGGGTTATCACCAACAGCGAAATTGATCAATGGATTTGGATATTTAGAAGATCAGAATGGTGAGCCAGTTACAAGCGTTCACAAAGTGAAAGAGGGAGATCAGATTTCCTTAACGATTTCAGATGGAACGATCCTTGCAATGGCAAAACAGATCAGAACAATGGATGAAAAAGGGAAGTAAGAAAGAGGAAGTTTATTATGGCAAAGAAGAAATTTGATATTGATCAGGGTTTTCATCAGTTAGATGAAATTCTTACAAAGCTTTCCAGTGAAGAAATCAAACTTCCAGAGGCTGTCAAACTATATACTGAAGGAGTAAATCTTGTGAAACAGTGTAAGGATTCTCTGGACAAAGTAGAAAAAGAACTGATCGTATTAGAAGAGAATGGGGAAGAACATGAACTTTAAGGATGAGATGAAACAAAAGGTTGCACAGATCGAAATTATTTTAGATGAATATCTGCCAGCACAGGAAGGGTTACAAAAAACAGTTTTAACTGCAATGAATACGACCGTTAAGGCGGGAGGAAAGCGTCTTCGTCCAATGCTGATCAAGGAGACATATGAGATGTTTGGTGGAAAGGGTGATATCGTAAAGCCATTTATGGCGGCGATGGAAATGATCCATACGTATTCTCTGATCCATGATGATCTTCCGGCACTTGACAATGATGATTACAGAAGGGGTCAGAAGACATGTCATATCGTTTATGGAGAAGATATGGCGATCCTTACAGGAGACGCACTTCTTAATTATGCATATGAAGTTGCAACGAAAGCATTTGATCTTGCAGATAAAGACCAGATCATGAATGTAGTTGAAGCGATTAAGATTCTTGCCAGCAAACCAGGAATTTACGGAATGATCGGTGGGCAGGTTGCAGATGTTGAACTGGAAGGTACACCGCTTAGTATGGAACAGATTTTGTTTATTCATAAGAATAAGACTTCTGCATTGATCGAAGCATGTATGATGATCGGAGCAGTTCTTGCAGGAGCATCCAAAGAAGACGTTCTGAAAATGGAAGAATGTGGAGAATATATCGGACTTGCGTTTCAGATTCAAGACGATATTCTGGATCTTACAGGAGACGAAGAAGAAATCGGGAAACCGGTTGGAAGTGATGAAAAGAATCACAAAACAACTTATGTGACATTAAAAGGATTAGAACGCTCACAAAGAGATGTAGAAGATATTTCAAAGAAAGCAATTGATATTTTAGAAAAATATGATAAGGGAGATCGTTATCTCACAAATCTTACAAGATTTTTGATCCATCGAACACACTAAGGCAGAGAGGAAGAGGGAGCATTATGCTAGAGTATATTAATGATCCGAATGATATTAAACAGATTCAGCCAGAGGATTATAAACTCCTGGCGAAAGATATACGTCGTTTTTTATTAAGAAATGTCAGTCGCACAGGTGGGCATCTGGCATCGAATCTTGGAATTGTAGAACTAACGATGGCGCTGCATCTTGTTTTGGATTTTCCAAAAGACCAGCTGATCTTTGATGTAGGACATCAGTCTTATGTGCACAAGATCTTAACAGGAAGAAAGAATGGATTTGAGAATCTGAGGCAATTTCATGGGATGAGTGGATTCCCGAAGAGAAAAGAAAGCGATTGTGATGCGTTTCACAGTGGACACAGCTCCATGTCGTTATCAGCAGCGCTTGGAATGGTTACAGCAAGAGATATCAATCATACGGATGAGACGATTGTTGCGGTGATCGGAGATGGTGCGTTGTCTGGCGGAATGGCATATGAAGCATTAAATAATATGGCAAGACTACGCAAGGAGAAGAAGAATCTGATCATTATCCTGAACGATAACAAGATGTCTATTGCGGAGAATGTCGGTGGAATGTCTGCGTATTTGAATAAAGTACGAACAAGAAAAGAATATGTGGCATTTAAAGGAAATGTGGAACAATCCTTATTAAGAATTCCGGGAATCGGGAAGGAATTAACAACAATTCTTAAGAAATCAAAAGATTCGATCAAACAATTATTTGTTCCGGGAATGTATTTTGAAGATATGGGGATCACGTATGTTGGACCTATTGACGGGCATAATGTTCCCTTGATGGTAGACACGTTAAATAGAGCGAAACAATTAGATGAGCCGATCATTATTCACGTGGTAACGAAGAAAGGAAAAGGATATCGTCCTGCGGAGCAGAATCCGGCCAAATTTCACGGAATCAGTCCATTTTCCTTAAAGACAGGGGAAGTTTTAAAGAAATCGGACAATCCATCGAACACAGCGGTATTTTCAGATACACTGATCAAAGAGGCGAAGAAAGATAAGAAGATTGTTGCGGTAACTGCCGCAATGCCGGATGGAACAGGTCTTGGAAAGTTTAAAAATCATTTTCCAGATCGTTTCTTTGATGTAGGGATTGCCGAACAACATGCAGTTACATTTTGTGCCGGAATGGCATCAAGAGGTCTAAAGCCTGTATTTGCAGTGTATTCAACATTTCTACAAAGAGGTTTTGATCAGATCTTACATGATGTGGCAATTGGGAATTATTCAGTTATATTTGGATTGGACCGCTCAGGACTTGTTGGAGCGGATGGAGAAACTCATCAAGGTATTTTTGATATTCCGTATTTATCTATCATCCCAAATATGACGGTGATGGCTCCGATCAACGGAAGGGAATTATCTGAGATGCTAAAACATACGCTCCACCATGCAAAAGGACCGACCGCGATCAAATATTCCAGAGGAGAAGCAAGCTCTTTGTATGAAGATCAATTTGAAGAGTTACACTATGGAAAAGGCCAGATACTTAAAGAAGGAAAGGAAGCTGTGATCATTGCAGTTGGAAATATCTTTGAAGAGGCAGATAAGGCGGAAAAGATTCTTAAAGAAGAAGGATATGAGATTGGTTTAGTTAATCCAAGATATATCAAACCATTTGATCAGGAGTTGATCATGAAACTGTCACAGACCTATGATAAGATCATGATCGCAGAAGAAGGCGTATTAAACGGCGGATTTGGAATGATGGTGAATGAATTTCTGAGTGAGCATGATTACAAAGGTGAAGTCAGATGCCTTGGAATAGATGACCAGTTTGTGGAACATGGTTCTGTAAGTGAGTTAAGAAGAATGTTGAAGATTGATGGAGAAAGTATTGCAGACTCCATCAGACAATGGATGAAGGAATAGAAAAATGAAGAAAGAACGTTTAGATGTACTGCTTGTCAAGAAAGGGCTTGCGTCTTCCAGAGAAAAAGCAAAAGCGATCATTATGTCAGGAATCGTTTTTGTAGATGGACAGAGAGAAGATAAAGCAGGATCAACTTTTGATGAAAAGCAGGAGATCATTGTAAAGGGAAAAACTTTAAAATATGTCAGTCGAGGTGGATTAAAGCTTGAGAAGGCTATGAAGAACTTTGATATTGTATTAAAAGACAAAGTCTGCATGGATGTTGGAGCATCTACAGGTGGATTTACAGACTGTATGTTGCAAAATGGTGCAGTGAAAGTATATTCAGTTGATGTCGGACATGGACAGTTAGACTGGAAACTAAGAAACGATGAGAGAGTTGTTTGTATGGAACGCACGAATATGCGTTATATGACGGAAGACGATATCGATGAAAAGGCATCGTTTGTATCTATTGATGTTTCTTTTATTTCACTGACCAAGATTCTTCCAGCGGTATATCGAATTTTGAATACGGGAGGAGAAGTTGTTGCACTGATCAAACCGCAGTTTGAAGCAGGAAGAGAAAAAGTTGGAAAGAAAGGTGTTGTACGAGATCCAAAAGTTCATGAAGAAGTCATTGAGAAGATCTGTGATTTCGCATCTACGAACGGGTTTGAATTATTACACCTTGATTATTCTCCAATCAAAGGTCCAGAGGGAAATATCGAGTATTTATTACATATGAGAAAAACAGAGACAATGGAGAATGGACATACAATGACAGACCAGATCAAAGAAGTGGTGGATGCATCACATGCGGATCTGGCAAAGAATAAGGAATAACATGAAGAATTTTTTGATTTTAACGAACGAGAAAAAAGATCCAGGACTGCGTATTTCCAAAAAGATCCAGGATTATATTGAAAAACAAGGTGGAATCAGCCAGAGAATGTGTGATTTTACAAGACATGTTCAAAAAGATATGAACTGCATCACAAAAGACACAGAGTGTGTGATCGTTTTAGGTGGAGATGGGACGATGCTTCATGCGGCAAGATTGATCGTAGATCATGATATTCCGATGGTTGGAGTAAATCTCGGTACCTTAGGATTCTTAACAGAGATTGAGTTATCTAAACTTTATGACGGATTGGACGGATTGTTAAATGATACTTTCCAGATCGAGGAGAGAATGATGTTAGATGGGCGCGTGATCCATGCGGATCATGAGACAGATCATCTTCCAGCACTCAATGACGTCGTGATCGCAAGAAGTGGTTTTTCAAGAATCATCTCGTTTCGTATTATGGTCAATGGCAAATTGTTAGATGTATATGAAGCAGATGGGATTATTGTTTCGACGCCGACAGGATCTACAGGATATAATTTATCAGCAGGCGGGCCGGTAGTGAATCCAAAAGCAAATGTTATTTTGATCACTCCGATCTGTCCACATTCGCTGCAGTCAAACAGTCTTGTTCTTTCTCCAGAAGATGAGATTGATATTTATATTGAGAACGTGAGAGAATCTCAGTTAGAGGAAGCCTACGTTACCTTTGACGGTCAGGTTGCGAGAAAACTTCAGCCAGGAGATGTTCTTCAGGTGCGTAAATCAAAGAAGATCGCAAGGATCATTAAAGTGAAAGGAGACAGCTTTTACAGAATCCTTCGAATCAAAGTTGGAGGTCAGAATGAAGAAAAATAGGCAGGAAGCGATCATTGAATTGATCCAGCAATATCCAATTGAGACACAGGAAGAGTTGTTGTCAAGATTAAATCAGATCGGATTTAAGACAACGCAGGCAACGATTTCAAGAGATATCAGAGAACTGGCATTGATCAAGAAACCGGATGCAGATGGGAAGCAGATTTATTGTCTGATCGATCAGGAAGATGAGACTTCAAGAAAGTATCAGAGGATCTTAGCAGAAGCGATCATTTCCATGGAACTAGCAGAGAATATGCTGGTTGTAAAAACCGTATCGGGAATGGCAATGGCGTCTGCTGCTGCACTTGATTCTTTAAACATCATTGGAATGGTTGGTACGATCGCGGGAGATGATACGATCATGTGTGTTATGAAAGATAAGAATATTGGAAGAACTGCAATTGCTGAGATCGATCATATGATCAAAAAATTAAAAGAATAAATATACAGAGAGGAAATCTATGCTTCAGAATTTACATGTAAAGAATCTTGCGTTGATCGATGAAGTGGAAATTACATTTGATGAACATTTGAATATACTGACTGGAGAAACCGGTGCAGGAAAATCTGTCTTGATAGGTTCTATAGAAAGTGCGCTTGGGAAAAAAATATCAAAAGATATGATCCGACCGGGAGCAAAAGAAGCAGTTATTGAACTGCTTTTTTGGATTGAAGATCAAAAGCTGATCAAAGAAATCGAAGCTCTGGATCTGGAAGTAGAAGACGGTCAGATCTTCATCAAACGTGTGATCAACGAGAAGAGAAGTATTAATAAGATTAATGATAGTACGGTGACACTCAATACGTTAAGAGAAGTTTCCAGACGTTTATTTGATCTGCATGGTCAGCAAGAACATCAAGTACTGTTAAAAGAGAAAAATCATTTAAGTATGATGGATCATTTTTTACCTGAAAACGCAAGATATTCCTTAGAACAGTGCAAAAATCTTGCAGGAGAATATCACGAGATTTCAACAAAGATAAAAGAAATATCAATAGACGACCAGCAAAGATTAAGAGAGATGGACTTCTTAAAACATGAGATTTCAGAGATTGAGAATGCCAATCTTGTCAAAGGAGAAGATGAGGAATTAGAAACGGTATATCAAAAGATCGTCCATAGCCGAGATATCATTATTTCTTGTCAGGCAGCACGTATGCTGACGGGATATGAGGAAGAAACATCGATTGGCAATCAGTTAAGTGAAAGCATAAGAAGAATGCAGGAGATCAGTCATTTAGATCCTCAGATCTCAGAATTTTATGAACAACTGTTGTCAGTGGAAGATCTGTTAAATGGTTTTCATCAGGAATTGACGACATATATGGAGAATATGGAATTTGATGAGCAGACGTATCAGGAAGTGGAGGAACGTCTGAATATCATTAATTCTTTAAAAGACAAATATGGTCCATCGATTGAAGATGTTACAGCATATGGACAAAAGGCAGAAAAACGATATAATATGTTGTGTGATGCAGAACATGAGATTGAAATATTAAAGAATGAACAGGAACGCATCAGGGAACGATATCTTAAGGAAGCAAAGAATCTGTCAGAACAAAGATGTAAGGTAGCAAAGACACTTGGAAGCAATATCACAAAAGCATTAGAAGATCTGAACTTTTTAGATGTCAGATTTGAAATTGAAGTTACGAAAAAAGACCAGATTGCAGCAGATGGAATGGATCAGATCCGTTTTATGATATCGACCAACCCAGGTCTTCCAATGCGTCCGGTACAAGAAGTAGCATCTGGTGGTGAATTATCAAGGATCATGCTTGCACTCAAATCAGTAGCAGCACAGGCAGATGGAGTAGATACGTTGATTTTTGATGAAATTGATACTGGGATCAGTGGGGAAACTGCCAATCGTGTAGCTAAAAAGATGGCAGTGATCTCAAAGGATCATCAGGTGATCGCGATCACACATCTTCCACAGATCGCAGCGATGGCAGATAGTCACTACTTCATTAGAAAACAAACTGATCAGAAGAATACGCAGACAATGATCCGAAAATTAAATGAATCAGAATCGTTAAAAGAGATTTCAAGAATGATTAGCGGAGATCAATGGAGTGAAACGTCTATGGAACATGCAAAAGAAATGAAATCTTTGGCAGATCAAACAAAATTATACTGAGTATGGGAGCGGTAATCTTCATATAATAAAAAGGATATATCAATGACGATATGTCCTTTTTTAGGAGGAAGAATATGAAAAAATACACTTACCGCAAATTTTTAATTCTACTTTTTATGATCAATTTAATCGCAATAGCTGCAGTTTATATAAAATACTGCAATGCCAGACTTCCAGATACGATTCATATCAACAAGGGCGAAACAGTCTCTCTTTGTTATGATGTACCAGTCAGTGCAACGATCGATCATCAAACGATACGACTAAATCAGCCCATTGTATTCAAACAATGTCACATGGGTCAGTATGAAATGAAAACCAATTTATTTGGCGCGATTCCATTAAAGAAGATTAAAGTGAAGGTCGTAGATGACCAAAAGATCACGCCAAGCGGCGAAGTGATCGGTGTCTATGTAGAAACAGATGGATTGTTTGTGCTTGATACGGATCAGTTTACCGGAGAAAACAGTATGGAATATGCACCGAGTAAAAACAAATTATATCGTGGAGACTATATCAAAAAGATTGATGGAAAAGATATTGTATCAAAAAAACAATTCATCGAAAAAATTAATCAGGGTCAAGGAAAATCTGTGATATTAACGGTTCAAAGAAAGGCAAAGATGATGCGGATCAAGATCAAGCCAGAACGTTCAAAGACGGATCACATGTATAAGATTGGAACATGGATCAGGGATAACACGCAGGGAATCGGTACGATGACTTATGTAAAAGGTACGTCATTTGGAGGGTTGGGGCACGGCATTTATGATATGGATACAGGCACACTTTTAAAGATCAAAGGTGGTCTTTTGCTGAATCCACAGATTTATTCCATTAAAAAAGGAAAATCAGGAACGCCGGGAG
>OGXF01001300.1_pt1 | contig 18459 bp, 16 predicted proteins | sample 1576191 | NCBI WGS metagenome assembly OGXF01 (sample SAMEA3541545, study PRJEB24748) | human gut metagenome | biome: human gut; feature: human-associated habitat; material: faeces | place: China | collected 2012
GGCTTGACAATACGCCGCAGTATCCAGATAATAGAAAGTAGGAAGGAGCGATTCCCATGGAAGATTGTCTGTTTTGCAAAATTGCAGCGGGGGACATCCCCTCGAAGAAGCTCTATGAGGACGAGCAGGTGGTGGCATTCTATGACATCGCCCCGCAGGCCAAGGTGCATTTCCTGGTCATCCCCAAAAAGCACATCCCCTCGGCCGCTGCGCTGACCGAGGAAGACGGCGCTCTGCTGGGCCATGTCTTTGCGGTCATCGCAAAGCTCGCCAGGGAGCAGGGCCTCGACAACGGCTACCGCGTCATCTCCAATGTGGGCGAGGACGCCGGCCAGACCGTCAAGCATCTGCACTTCCATGTTCTGGGCGGCGAGAAGCTGCCTGTCTGATTCCGAAAAAGCAAGGGAGATCGTTGAATATGGCTAAGACTTATACGCTGAATGTCGCGGGCCTGACCCGTGAGCTGACCATCTGCAAGGTGAACGACCACATGGACATTGCGGCCTTCATCATGCTGGGCGATGCCGAACTGACGGTGGCGGCTGCCGCTGAGCTGCTCAAGAAATGCCCGGATTTTGACATCCTGCTGACCGCTGAGGCCAAGGGCATCCCCCTGGCTCACGAGATGAGCCGCCAGAGCGGCAAGCCCTACGTCTGCGCACGCAAGGGCGTCAAGCTGTATATGCCCGACCCTGTTGTCGTCGAGGATCAGTCTATCACCACTGCTGGCAAGCAGAAGCTGGTCATCGACCGCAAGGAGCTGGACAAGATGAGCGGCAAGCGGGTGCTGGTCGTGGATGATGTCATCTCCACCGGCGGCTCTCTCAAGGCTCTGGACGAGTTGGCCGAGCAGACCCAGTGTACCATCGTGGGTCAGGCCGCCGTTCTGGCCGAGGGTGATGCTGCCCAGCGCAAGGACATCATCTTCCTCGAGCCGCTGCCTCTGTTCCTCCACTAAACCGATATGCGACGCCCGCTCTGCGCGTTCTGCCTGAGTGCGCTGGGTGTGTTAGTGTTGTGCTCATTTTTGCCGCAGATGGGGCTTTTGCTGCCGTCTGCGGCAATTTTTGTTGTCTTCTGCCTGCTGGTCTGGTGGAAAGGCGGGGCCGCGAGAGGGTATGCGGTCTGCCTGCTTCTGGGCGCAGTGCTGGGCGTCGGCATCATGAAAACGACCGGCGCGCGGCTGGCAAAGATACAGGACGCCTACGCCGGAAAAGAAGTGGCCCTCACCGCCGAAGTGGAGAGCACAGGCCGCGCTTACACGGCGGGCCGGGTGAGCGCCGTGCTGATGGTGGAAAAAGTGGACGGGGAAGCTGTCCGCTTCCGGGTGGAGTGCGCCAGTCTGCCCAAATGTGAGGCCGGAGGCCGCATCCGGGGCCGCTTTTCGCTGGATGTGCCGGACGCTACCCAGCGTCTGGACGACTACGCCGATGGTATCGCTCTCAGCGCGGAATATCTGTCCGGGATGCTTCGTCTTGGGCAGAGCGAAAGCTTCCGCGCCCGGACGGCTCGACTCCAGGCGGCGCTGAGCCGCGCCCTGCGAAAAGGCATGGCCGAAAACACCGGCGGCGTTCTGGCCGCGATGGTGGTGGGCGACCGGAGCCATCTGACTTCGACTCTCCGCAGTGCCTACCGGGGCGCGGGGCTTTCCCATGTGCTGGTGGTGAGCGGCCTCCACGTCACCATCTTCTGCGGCCTGCTGGATGCTCTGCCCCACAAGGAGCGGGAGCGGAGCCGGGCTTATCGGCGGATGCGGTCGCTGCTCCGGGCCGGAACGGCCCTTCTGCTGGTGGGCATCACCGGCGCGACGCCCTCTGTCCTCCGGGCGGCGGTGGCGGTCTGGGTGAGCTCCCTCGGCGTCTGGGTGGGAGGCCCGGCGGATACGCTCACCTCGCTGGGCGCGGCAGGCGTCCTCATGTGTCTGGGCAACGGGTACGCGGTCTGTGACGTGGGCTTCGAGCTGTCGTTTGCGGCAGTGATGGGAACACTGGCCGGTGCTGAGTGCGCAGGGCGTGGGCGGGAACGCTATTACGACAGAAAGAAGAAACGGAAAAGCCGCCGCGAGAAACCGCCCCGCGCGGTGCTCCTCTTCCGGCGCTTTGCGGGCGGCGTGTGGGACTCGCTCTGTGTCTCCCTCTGTGCCTCGGCGGCGACCTTCCCGGTGCTGGTGCTGCGGGGGATGAGCACGACGGTCTGGGCCGTGGCGTCGGGCGTGGCCGTCCTCTGGCTGGTGGGGCCGATGCTGAGCTTCGGCCTCGGTGCAGCTCTGCTGGGTCTGGCGGCCCAGAATTTCGAATCCTTGCCTTTGTTTGAGATCATCCGCCGCCCGGTGGCTTTCCTTGCCGAAGGTCTGGCATGGCTGATGAACGAGTGGGCTTTCCGGGTGTCCGTTCTGCCGGGAGCGTCCCTCTGGTTTGATGGGACCTATGCCGCACTGGTGTGTCTTGTGCTGATCCTGCTCTGCGCAATGGCAATGCGGCGGCACATCCGCCTTCGGATAGCTCTGCCGACGGTCATTCTGCTGGCGGCGCTGGCTATCGGGCTGGAAACGGCCCTGAGCTGGAATGTGGTGAACATCGAGCTGGTGGGGACCCGGGCTTCACCCGCTGTCATTATTACGCAGAGAGAAAAGGCCGTCGTTCTCTTCCGGGGCGGCAGCACCACCCGGCTGGCGGTGAAAAATCAGCTGGAAAAGCGGGGCGTAAAGACGGTCGAGCTTCTGGTTGACCTGCGGATGCAGCCGGAAGAACCCTGCCGTATCGAGGCCCAAAAGCGCATCGAGGCTGCCGCTCTGGCCGAGAATACCACCCGCCGTGCTTCCTGCGGCGGGGTGGACTTGGAACTTTTCCGCACCCGGCAGGGCTGCATTCTGCGGATGCGTGTCGGCGGGCAGAGGTTCATCACCCTCAGCGGCACCGTCCGGCCTGCGAAGCCCATCCGGGCCGAGTGGCTGCTGGCCTCGTCGGCAAGGCCGGACAATATCCGGTACACCGACTGCCTGACCCTGAGCAGCAAATACCGCTGGATGGAGGGAGACGCAGAGCCTGTCTCACGTCTGCGCTTCCGTCTCGAGGGGGGAGCGCTTTTCAAAGCGGGCAGAGTATGATAAAATAAAATAATCCTAATACAAAGGAGCCGATCATTTGGCAACGGAAACGAAACTCCGGCAGCTTGCTCAGGGAGTCTGTCCGGTCTACTATTTTTATTCCAGCGAGCGCTATCTTGTCCGACAGGCCGTGGCCCGGGCGGCAAAGCTCCTGGCCGAGGGTGAGGACGAAGAGGCGACCGTTCTGGACGGTGCAGCGCCCGAAATCGAGCAGCTCATCATGGCGGCAGGCACCATCTCCTTCTTCGGGACGCGGCGCGTGGTGCTTCTGCCCGAGGTGGACCCCGCCGCCTACAGCGACAAAGACCTCGACGAGCTGTGCGCCACGCTGGCCAGCCTCGAGAATGCCGTGGTGGTGCTGGGCAGTGTGTTCGAGATGGAGCGCAATAAGCTCAAGCTGGGCAAGCGGGCGCAGAAGCTCATCGCCCAGTGTACCAAGGTCGGCTTTGCCGAAGAGCTGGCCAAGCCCAAGCCCTACGAGCTGAAGGTCATGGTGATGGACCGCGCCAAGGCGCAGGACACCACCCTCTCCGAGGGTACGGCGGCGGCCCTGCTGGAACGCTGCGGCGAAGACCCGTTCCTTCTCGAGAACGAGGTGGACAAGCTCTGCGCCCTCTCCGGCTACCAGACCGTGACCACGGCCATGGTGGCCGAGATGGGGACTGTGAGCCTCGAGGCCGACGTCTTCGAGATGATACGGATGATAACGGCGAAAAACGCCACCGGTGCCTGCAAAAAGCTGCAAACGCTTCTCCGCCTGCAGCAGGAGCCCATCCCCATCACGGCGGCCATGATCGGCAGCTATGTGGATCTCTATCGGGTCAAACTGGGCGCAGCCAGGCGGAAGAGCTACAGCACCGTGTTCAAGGATTTCGGCTACAAGGGCAGCGACTACCGGCTCAAGCGCTCTGCCGAGACAGCCAGCCACTACACGCTGCCCCAGCTGGAAGCCTGTATGCAGATCTTGCTTGAGCTGGACAAGAGTCTGAAAAGCCAGCCCGTGAGCGCGCAGACCCTGCTGGAAACGACGCTCTGCCGCCTGGCAATGGCGGGAGGAAGAAGATGAGCGAGAAACTGGAACTGCTGCACACCGACCGTGTGCTCATCGTGGAGGGCAAATACGATGCGGCCCGTCTCTCCCACCTGACCGACGCCATGATCCTGCTGACGGACGGCTTCGGCATCTATAAGGATAAGAAGCGTCAGCAGCTCTTCAAACAGCTGGCCCACAAAAACGGCCTTATCCTCCTGACGGACTCCGACGCGGCGGGCTTCCGCATCCGCACCTACATCACAAATCTGGTGGGGGAGAAGAACGTGGTGCAAGCCTACGTTCCGGCCATCCACGGCAAGGAAAAGCGGAAGGCTCAGCCCGGCAAAGAGGGGCTTCTGGGGGTCGAGGGGGTGGACGATGCCCTCGTTTTGCAGGCGCTCCGGGACGCTCTGGGCGAAGAAGCTGGCATTGCCCCTGCAAAGCCGGAGGGGCGGCAAATTACTTATACCGACCTCTATGAGTGGGGGCTTTCGGGTACGGCGGGCTCGGCTGAGCGGAAAACAAAGCTGCTCTGCGCTCTCGGTCTGCCGCCCCGGCTCTCGAAAAAAGAGCTGGTGGAAGCCCTCAACCGCCTTTACAGCTACGAGCAGCTGGACGAAATGCAGTCGGAACTGCTCAAAACATGAAAATACAGCAAACTCTCCTGAGAAAAACATGAAAAAGATTCAAGCAAGACTTCTGGGAAATTTGCCGTAAGCTGTGATATAATCAATATACTGTGCGCCCGTCGTGGACGAAACGACGGGCGCAGATCTTTGCAAGGTGCAATAAAGGAGACAATCAATGGAACGCGAAAAACTCAAATCGAGACTCGGGTTCATCCTCCTTTCCGCCGGCTGCGCGATCGGCATCGGAAATGTGTGGAAGTTCCCTTACATGGCAGGTCAGGGCGGCGGCGGCGCGTTCGTGCTGTTCTACCTGCTGTTCCTCGTCATTCTGGGTCTGCCCATCATGACCATGGAGTTCTCCGTGGGCCGTGCCAGCCACAAGAGCCCGGTGCGCGCCTATCAGGCCCTCGAAAAGCCCGGCCAGAAGTGGCACATCCACGGCTACTTCACCCTCATCGGCTGCTACCTGCTGATGATGTTCTACACCACGGTGTCCGGCTGGATGCTCCACTACTTCTACATGACCGCTGCCGGTAAGCTGGTGGGCCTTGACGCCGACCAGGTGGCCGGCAAGTTTACCGAGATGCTGGCAAGCCCGCTGATCATGGGCTTCTGGATGGTGGTCGTTGTGGCCATCGGCATCTTCGTCTGCGCCCGCGGTTTGCAGAACGGCCTCGAGAAAGTCACGAAAGTCATGATGATCGCCCTGCTGGTCATCATGGTGGTGCTGGCAGTCAACAGCATGTTCATGCCCGGCGCAAAGGAGGGCCTGATCTTCTTCCTCGTACCCGACTTTGAGCGGATGAAGGAAGTGGGCATCGTCAACACCCTGGTGGGGGCCATGAATCAGGCGTTCTTCACCCTGAGCCTCGGCATCGGTGCAATGGCCATCTTCGGCAGCTACATCGGCAAAGAGCACGCCCTGCTGGGCGAGAGCGTCCGCGTCGTGGTGCTGGATACCTTCGTCGCCATCACCGCCGGCCTCATCATCTTCCCGGCCTGCTTCACTTACGGTGTGGATCAGACCAGCGGCCCCAGCCTCATCTTCATCACCCTGCCCAACATCTTCGCCAATATGGCGATGGGCCGTCTGTGGGGCAGCCTGTTCTTCCTGTTCATGGCCTTTGCGGCGCTTTCCACCGTGCTGGCCGTCTTTGAGAACATCATCTGCTGCGGTATGGAGCTGACCGGCTGGAACCGTCAGAAGTCCAGCCTTGTCAACTTCTTCCTCATCATCGCCCTCTCTCTGCCCTGTGTGCTGGGCTACAACGTCTGGGCCTGGGACGGCTTCGCCATCTTCGGCGGCGCTGTGTTGGATGTGGAGGATTTTCTCGTCAGCAACCTCTTCCTGCCGCTGGGCTCCCTCGTCTACCTGCTGTTCTGCGTCACCCGCTGCGGCTGGGGCTGGGACAACTACAAGAAGGAAGTCAACACCGGCAAAGGCCTCAAGATGCACGACTGGATGCGCGGCTACCTGACCTATGGTCTGCCCCTCATCGTCCTGTTCATCTTCGTGTTCGGCTTGTACGATAAGTTCATCGCCTGATAAAACAAAAATACGGGATGCTGCATTTTGCAGCATCCCGTATTTTTTTATCGCTTTATTTCACATACCGGCCTTCGCAGATATTCTTGCAGCAGGCGCTGATGGGGAACCAACAGCAGTCGCGGCAGATGTCGGCGAGGATCTCCGGCGTGGCCTTGGCGTCGATCTCGCGGATGAGGTCCTGGTAGACGTAATCCTTTTCCTCGAGGCCGAAGTATTTCACCGTCTTTGCATCGTAGCGCTTGACCTTTTCCTGCGTGTCGCAGAGGTCGGTCCCCAGCTTGTTGGGGCAGCAGGAGCAGAGGGTGTCAGTGGAGAAGGTGAGGTGGATGGTGGTGCCGGGAACATCCCGCAGCTGATGCACCACGTCGGTCATGTGGGCCACGAAATCGTTGTCATAGCCTTTGCCGGAGTAGCCCTGCGTGCAGAGCAGATGATGGGGACGAAGTACGATGCTCATGCTTTCAGCCCCGGAATGCGCTTCCGCAGATTCAGGCCGATGGCGCAGGCCAGAACTGCCTTGATGATGGCAGTGGGGATGAAGGGCAGGACGCAGGCGGTGATACCCACGGCGATGGTGCTGTGGGCGACGACCACGAACATTGCAACGCCCACCACATAGTTGACCACCGTGCCGACGATGACAGCGGTGACGAAAGCGCCCTTGAAGGCGTCACGGTGCTCCACGCCGAGGCCGATGATGTAGGCCATCAGGGGGAAAGAGATGAGGAAGCCGCCGGTGGGGCCGACGAACTTATCGAAACCGCCGGAGAAGTTTGCCAGCACCGGCACGCCCACAGCGCCCAGTGCCAGGTACACCAGCGTAGCGATGGCGGAAAGCTTGGAGCCCAGCACCACAGCAGCCAGCGTGATGGCGAAGGTCTGCATGGTCATGGGGACGCCCAGAGGCATCGGGATGGAGATCTGGGCCATGACGGCAATGACGGCGGCGAACAGACCTGCATAGCAGATGTCCCGCACAGAGAACTTAAACTTGGCGGCCGCAGCGGCCTGGGTGTTCTGACTCATAAGAATTGTTCCTCCTATACGTTCTGGCCCAAAGCGGCCATGCTCCCAGTATGGCAGACTGCAAACGCTGCGTCAACTTTGGATTTGCGAAAGGGTTTACAATTTGAAACGAAAAACAAAACAGAAAAATACACAAAAGATGTCGCTTTTGGTTGTGAAATGTGCTATACTAAACCCTAGCTATAAGAAGCACACCAGTGATAGATAGAGAGGAGAACATCATGCAGCATGAAACCGTGATCGTGCTGGACTTTGGCGGCCAGTACAATCAGCTCATCGCGCGCCGCGTCCGCGAGAATAATGTCTACTGTGAGATCTATTCCTATAAGACGGACCTGTCCGTCATCAAGGCGAAGAACCCCAAGGGCATCATCTTCACCGGCGGCCCCAACAGCGTCTATCTGGAGGATTCGCCCACCATCGACCCCGAGATCTTCAGCTGGGGCGTGCCTGTGCTGGGCATTTGCTACGGCAGTCAGCTCATGATGCACCTGCTGGGCGGCCATGTCTGCCGCGCCCCCGAGCGCGAGTACGGCAAGACTGAGGTCTTCGTGGACAACAGCAGCAAGATGTTCACCGATGTGCAGCCCTCCACCGTCTGCTGGATGAGCCACAACGACTATATTGAGCAGGCTGCGCCCGGCTTCAAAATCACTGCCCACACCGTCAACTGCCCGGTGGCCGCAGCTGAGAACGAGGAAAAGGGGCTGTACGCCGTCCAGTTCCACCCCGAGGTGCTCCACACCGCTGAGGGCAAGAAGATGCTGCACAACTTCGTGTACAACGTCTGCGGCTGCACCGGCGACTGGAAGATGGACTCCTTCGTGGAGAACAACGTCGAGGCCCTGCAAAAGCGCATCGGCAGCGGCAAGGTGCTCTGCGCCCTGTCCGGCGGCGTCGATTCCTCCGTGCTGGCTGCCATGCTGGCCAAGGCCATCGGCAAGCAGCTGACCTGCGTCTTTGTTGACCACGGCCTGCTGCGCAAGAATGAGAAGGAAGAGGTCTGCTCCGTCTTCGGCCCCGGCAACGCCAACGGCTTTGACATCAACTTCATCTGCGTGGACGCCCGTGACCGCTACTTTGCAAAGCTGGCCGGTGTCACCGAGCCGGAGCGCAAGCGCAAGATCATCGGCGAGGAGTTCATCCGCGTCTTTGAGGAACAGGCGAAGCAGATCGGCAAGGTCGATTTCCTCGCACAGGGTACCATTTACCCCGATGTCGTCGAGAGCGGTCTGGGCGGTGAGTCCACCGTCATCAAGAGCCACCACAACGTCGGCGGCCTGCCCGACACCGTGGACTTCAAGGAGCTGGTCGAGCCTCTGCGCAACCTGTTCAAGGACGAAGTCCGTCAGGCTGGCCGTGAGCTGGGTCTGCCCGAGTATCTGGTCAGCCGCCAGCCCTTCCCCGGCCCCGGTCTGGGCATCCGCATCATCGGCGAAGTGACCCCCGAGAAGGTCGCTATCGTGCAGGACGCCGACGCCATCTGGCGTGAGGAGATCGCCAAGGCGGGCCTCGATAAGGAGATCAGCCAGTATTATGCGGCTCTGACCAATATGCACAGCGTCGGCGTCATGGGCGACGAGCGCACCTACGACTACGCCGTGGCCCTGCGCGCCGTCACCACCACTGACTTCATGACCGCCGAGAGCTACAATATGCCCTGGGACGTGCTGGGTACTGTCACCAGCCGCATCGTCAATGAGGTCAAGCACGTCAACCGCGTGTTCTACGACTGCACCGGTAAGCCGCCGGCCACGATCGAGCTCGAGTAATCTGCAAACCCTGAAAAGTATTGATGCAATGCAATATTTTGAGAGTCAAAAGGCTCTGTGATACTGCTTTGATACGATCAGGCGATTATTCATAAAGAGAGACATAAGAATACCCTCTGAGAAACGGTAAGTTTTTCAGAGGGTATTTTTGTGTCTTTTATTCTTTACGCCACTTTTTCTTCGGCTCGTACCGGCCGCAGCCATCGGCGGTCTGAGGCCAGTTGAGCTTCCATTCCAGATACTCTTCCTTGGTGATCTCACCCTCCCGGAGCTGTTTCTTGCGGAGCTGCCACTCCTTCAGGAAATCGTCCAGCAGGCGATAGCGGAAGCTGACTGCCATGTGCTTTTCCGGGAGATCCGGGTCGGTGGTGTCTGTGACCTCGTAGAGCCGGGTGCCGGGATAGTGCTCATCCAGTTCGAACAGAGTGTACATCACATCCTCTGCGGCGTACAGAGTCGGCTCATAGAGGGAACGGTAGTTCACGTCCAGCACCTCCGCAATCTTGCGAAGCAGCTCTTCCTTGGGTGTGCGGGTGTTGCTTTCGTATTGTGCGATACGGATGTCTGCGCTCTTCTCCTCAAACCCGATGGCAATGCCCAGTTCTTTCTGGGTCATACCTCGGAGGTTACGGGCACGTTTGATGCGGTCACCGACTGCCATGCGATTGCCTCCTGACTTAAACATATTTGTTGAACCCAGTATAGCACAGAAAAACAGGAGGTGCAATAGAAAATAAACAAAAAAGTTTAAGATTTTACCCGAAAACCTCTTGACTTAACGGAATGTGTTTAGTATAATGAGAACGCAAAAAGATAAGCAAAAATGCTTAGTAAAATTGAATGACCGCCAAACTGACCCAAACCGCCAAGACCTTCCGAAAGGAAGCGAGCGCTCCTCAAGGGGACGGCACAGCACCGCAAAGGGGATATGCCTGCCGGAAGTCAGCGTGGATGAAGCGGCACCGAAACGAAACCGACAAGGAAAGGACAAAAAATGGCAAACAGCATTTTTATCAAGGCAGACGAGCTGGCAAAGGAACTGGACATCTCCCAGGGTCTGGCGTACAAGATGATCGCCAAATGGAACGAGGAACTGAAGGCCAAAGGCTACACGACCGTAGGAGGCCGGGTAAGCAGGAGGTACTATCAGGAGAAAATCTACGGGGCAGGAGAGGAGTGATAAGATGCCAGCCTACAAAGGACAGCAGGCAGGGCACATGGTACGCTTCCTTCTACTTCGAGAACTGGCAAGGTGTGAAGCAGAAGAAGCTGAAACGGGGGTTTGCCACCAAGAAGGACGCTCTAGCGTGGGAGCGGGAGTTCCTTCTTCAGCAGGCAGCAGACCTGACCATGACCCTTGAAGCGTTCGTGGAAATTTATATCACGGACAAGAAAAAGCGACTCCGGGAAAACACCTGGTCTACCAAAGAGCACATCATCCGAACGAAAATCTTACCGTATTTCAAAGAAAAGCGGCTCAGCGAGATAAAGCCACGGGATGTCATCGCATGGCAGAACGAGATGCTGAACTACCGGGACAAAAACGGCAAGGCCTACTCGCCGACCTACCTCAAGACGCTGCATGGACAACTCAGTGCCATTCTGAATCACGCCGTCCGGTTCTACGGGCTGAAATCAAATGCAGCAGCCACAGCCGGGTGTATGGGGTCAGAAAAGCACAAGGAGATGCTCTTCTGGACGAAGGAGGAGTACCTCAAGTTCGCAGAGGTCATGATGGACAAGCCGCAATCCTACTACGCCTTTGAAGTCCTCTACTGGTGTGGCATCCGGGAGGGCGAGCTGCTGGCTCTGACCCCGGCAGACTTCGACTTGGACAAGGGGCTGCTCTCCATCACCAAATCCTATCAAAGGCTGAAAGGCCGGGATGTGATCACTGACCCGAAAACGCCCAAGAGCGTCCGGGTTATCCAAATGCCACAGTTTCTGACGGACGAGATCAGAGACTATCTGAAATCCCTCTACAAAGTCCAGCCAGACCAGCGGATCTTTGAGGTGACCAAGAGCTACCTGCACCACGAGATGGACAGGGGAGCCAAGGCAGCCGGAGTAAAGCGGATACGAATCCACGACCTGCGGCACTCCCATGTATCATTGTTGATCGAGATGGGCTTCTCGGCGCTGGCAATCGCAGACCGGGTGGGGCATGAGAGCGTGGACATCACCTATAAGTACGCCCACCTCTTCCCCTCAAAGCAGCAGGAGATGGCGCAGAAGCTGGACATGGAGCGAAAGGAGGGATGAAGATGGAACGAGTACTCGACCAGCAAGGCCGCTGGCAGAACAAGGTAGTAGCCTTCCGAATGTCCCCGGAAGAGGACGAGGTTCTGGAAGCCAAGGTAAGCCTTTGCCGTGTCCGGCACCAGTTACTTCCACAGAGAAAGGACGTGCGATTGAAAAGAACTATTTCCGCAATGCGGGGTCCCGGCTCCCTCAACCATAACCGGAGAAATTTTACCGCTGAAAATGTAGACCCGGAGCGCAGCAGCCTGAATGTTGTGTACCGGGATGAACCGATTCAGAAGGTGTACCACGAACTGTTTGACGAGGCAGTGAACCGCTACAACGCCAAGCAGAAGCGCAAGGACCGCTGTATCAACGACTACTATGAGCACCTGCGGACAGGCAAGCAGGAAAAGCTCTTCCATGAGCTGATCGTCCAGATCGGCAACAAAGATGATATGGGTGTCCTGACCGAGAATGGCGCACTGGCAAAGGAACTGCTGGACGAGTATATGCAGGGCTTCCAAGAACGTAACCCGACCTTGCGGGTGTTCGGAGCGTTCCTCCACATGGACGAAGCCACGCCCCATCTGCACATCGACTTCGTGCCGTATGTGTCCGGCTGGAAGGGCAAAGGACTGGACACAAAGGTTTCCCTGAAGCAGGCTCTGAAGGCCTTGGGCTTTGCAGGCGGCTCCAAACGGGAATCCGAGCTGAACCAGTGGATCAACGCCGAGAAGGAGCAGCTTGCTGCCGTGATGGAGAGGCACTGCATCGAGTGGGAACAGAAAGGCACCCACGAAGAGCACCTGTCTGTGCTAGACTTCAAGAAGCGGGAGCACAGTAAAGAGGTGGCGGCTCTGGAAGCTGCCAAGCAGGAGTGCCAGACCGACCTGACCGAGATACAGGAGCAGCTGGAAACGGTACAGACAGCCGTAGATGCTGCTGAGCAGCGGATGCAGAAAGTGGAGCAGACTTACCAGAAGCAGAGCCAGAAGCTGAACAAACTGACTCCCATCATGGAGGGGCTGGAAAACCTGTCAGCGCAGTACTCTCAGCGGCCGGAGGAATGGGTGCCAGAAGCAGCCATGTTTGAGACCGCCAAGAGTTACCGAGAGAAAAAGGCCATACCGCTGATCCAGAAGCTGGTGAAGGTACTCTTTGCCCTCCATCGGAAGTACTGGGAGGTCAAGGACGAGCGGGATAAGTATCTGCACTTCTATCAGGACGAGAAGAAGGCCACCCATCATCTAAGCCAGCGACTGAAAAAGATAGAGGCTGAAAACTCTCAGTTCTATGCGATGAAACGTGATTTCGGGCGAGTGTGGAACTATTTCGGTGCCGAGAAGATGCAGCAGGTCATTGGGCTTATGAGGGAGCAGGAACAGACCACAGATAGGAGCCAGAAGAAGAACAGGCAGAACAGCGTAGAACTGTAAGCATAGCAGACCCCCGCCAGCGGATGTTGGCGGGGGGCTGTACATATAAGTGATATTTTACTCAAAAAGTTCCGGGGCAATATCCGTCAGAGCAAATCCGGGAATGTTTTTCTCGTCTTTGTAGGTGCCATCTTCAGCCAGAAACTCGACCTTTGCAAAGTCCGCAACTGGAATCTCAGATTCACAGACATACCAGTTCAGGTAGTCATTAGCGGTTTGTTTGAGGGTTGAGGCAACGCTGCGGTCAGCGTTGTACTTGTCGCAGAAAGTCCGCCAAGGCAGATACCGCCAGATTTTACCATTGGTCCTGATGGTAATGCGGCACATGATTTTGTCGTTGGACAGGCCGGTATTTTTGGCACCAGCATGGTCATTGGCAGTCAGCCAGACGACAGGGTGATAGTTTTCATATTTGTCAACGGATTTATAACCAATTTTCTGCCCATTAAAAAAGAGTGGTTCGTCATGGAGCGTGGCGTTGTCATATTTCAGATTGGAAGGTGTCAGAAGCAGTTTCCCAGTTGCAAGAATCATCCGATACTTGATGAGGCTGGTGTAATGATACAGATTTTCGGGCAGTTTGGTCTTTTTCGCTTTCATTGGCTTTCCTCTCAGTTCACAGGTGTTTGACGATACGAAACTCCGTCCGAGATACAGACAGTGGACAAGATTGAAAAAAGTGTACACTATCTCGCTGAAAAATGCAATAAAAATTTTTATCGGCTTGCAATCACGGAAAAGCTGTGGTACGCTTTACTAGGATAGTATAAAGGAAAAGTGTATCATTAAAAAAGACACCATGATGTACCAATAGTGGTACATTTACTATGTTAAAATGAAAGAAAATAATGCGGGAATCCGCATTTGATGGAGGAAATAAAAATGGTAGACACCAAAAAAGAGCAGGAACGCGAAGAGCTGCACCGTGCAATCTGGGCGATTGCGGATGATCTGCGCGGCGCAGTGGACGGATGGGATTTCAAGAGCTACGTTCTTGGTACGATGTTCTACCGTTATATTTCGGAGAACATTGCCAGCTATATCAATCAGGGCGAAGTTGATGCAGGCAACCCGGATTTCCGCTATGAAGATATGTCTGATGCAGAGGCAGAGCAGGCACGGGAAGGGCTGGTACAGGAAAAAGGGTTCTTCATCCTGCCCAGTGAGTTGTTCTGCAATGTACGGGCAAAAGCGGCCAGCGATGAAAACCTCAATGAAACGCTGGAAACAGTCTTCCGGCACATTGAGGAATCCGCAAAGGGCAGCTCCTCTGAGGGACAGTTTGCAGGGCTGTTTGATGATTACGATGTGAACAGCAACAAGCTGGGCGCGACCGTTGCCAAACGCAATGAAAAGCTCGTGAAGTTGCTGAACGGCGTAGCAGATATGAACCTTGGAGATGTGAAAGAGCATGACATTGATGCTTTTGGCGATGCCTACGAATACCTGATGACCATGTACGCCAGCAATGCGGGCAAGTCCGGCGGCGAGTTCTTTACGCCTGCCGATGTTTCGGAGCTGCTGACCCGGCTGGGTACGGTAGGTAAGAAGGAAATCAACAAGGTCTATGACCCGGCCTGCGGCTCTGGTTCGCTGCTGCTGAAGGCAGAAAAGGTGCTGGGACGGGATGCCGTGCGCAACGGCTTCTTTGGGCAGGAAATCAACATCACAACGTACAACCTGTGCCGCATCAATATGTTTCTGCACGACATCGAATTTGACAAATTCGACATTGCCTGTGAGGACACGCTGACAAATCCGCAGCACTGGGATGATGAACCTTTTGAGCTGATCGTATCGAATCCGCCGTACTCCATCAAGTGGGCCGGTGACGAGAATCCGCTGCTCATCAATGACCCGTGTTTTGCTCCGGCTGGTGTGCTGGCTCCGAAGAGCAAGGCAGACTTGGCTTTTATCATGCACTCGCTGGCATGGCTGGCTTCCAACGGTACGGCTGCAATCGTCTGTTTCCCCGGCATCATGTACCGTGGCGGCGCAGAGCAGAAGATCCGCAAATATCTGGTGGACAACAACTTCATTGACTGCATCATCCAGTTGCCGAGCAACCTGTTCTTTGGGACTAGTATTGCCACCTGTATCATGGTGCTGAAAAAGGGAAAAACGGATAATAAGGTGCTGTTCATTGATGCTTCTTCCGAGTGCGTCAAGGTGACGAACAACAACAAACTCACCCCGGAGAACATCAACAAAATAGTGGACACCTTTGCACAGCGGGCAGAAGAAGCACACTTCTCCCATCTGGCGGAGTATGCAGAGGTGCAGGAAAATGACTATAACTTGTCCGTTTCTACCTATGTAGAGGCAAAGGATACCCGCGAGAAGATCGACATTGTAAAGCTGAACGCTGAAATTGCGCAGATCGTAGCACGAGAAAACGAACTGCGGGCCGCCATTGACCAGATCGTGGCAGAAATCGAGGGCTGAGATGGAAAGCGAAAAGAAAGATTCTGCATTGGTACGTTCTTCTGCGGCGGAATACCTGACCTTTGTTGCCTCCACAGGGGAGGACAGGGACAGCATCGAGATGCGCTATGAGGATGAAAACATCTGGCTGACGCAAAAGATGATGGCGACCCTTTACGATGTGGGGCTTCCGACCATCAATGAGCATATCAAAAAGATTTATGCCGACCATGAGCAGGACGAAGCGGCAACTATTCGGAAATTCCGAATAGTTCAAAATGAGGGTGGCCGACAGGTTACTCGCAGCGTGAACCACTATAATCTGCAAATGATTATTGCGGTTGGCTTCAAGGTGAACAACCAGCGGGCGGTGCGGTTCCGTGTCTGGGCGAACCAGATCGTGGAGCAGTACACTATCAAGGGATGGGCAATGGACGAGGAACGCCTGAAAAACGGCGGCACAGTCCTGACCAAGAAATACTTTGAAGAGCAGTTGGAGCGTATCCGTGAAATTCGCATTTCGGAGCGCAACTTCTACCAGAAACTCACTGACATTTACGCTACATCGCTGGATTATGACCGCAACGCACTGACCACAAAAGAATTCTTTGCAAAGGTGCAAAACAAGATGCACTATGCTGTGCATCGCCATACGGCGGCAGAGCTGATCTATGAGCGTGCCGATGCTGAAAAGCCGCACATGGGGCTCCACACATGGAAGGACGCTCCCAACGGCAAAATTAAAAAGAGCGATGTTTCGGTGGCGAAAAATTACCTGACCGAAGATGAAATGAAGTCCATGGAGCTGATCGTTTCGGCATACCTTGACCTTGCCGAGAACCGTGCCCGCCGTCATATCCCCATGACCATGGAGGACTGGGCCAAGCGGCTGGACATCTATTTGCAGGCAGATGATCTGGAAGTGCTGAAGGACGCAGGCAAAATCTCGGCACAGCTTGCAAAGATGCACGCCGAAACGGAGTTTGAAAAGTACCGTGTGGTGCAGGATCGGCTGTACCAGAGCGATTTTGACAAATACTTGGAGGAAAACCTAGAGTAAGATGAGTCTTGAGATTTGGAGTTTCGTAGTGGATGTGCTCTCATTGATTGCAACAGTTGTATTGACAGTTGCAATCTATTGGCTACAGCGCTCACATGAAAAAGAACGTGAGCAAATGGAAGTGGAGGCGCAGAAAAAAGCTGTTGCTGAAGCGGCAAGAGTTTTTCTGATTGATAATGAAGATGAAATAGAATACTTGCCGTTGTCAGCGATTGCAAAAAGCCTGAATCTCAAAAGAAAGCATCATAGAGCGATAACGACTAAGTTTTTAAGATGTAGTGAAGAAGTCCAAAAGGAAATTCTGAAGCAAGCCAATTTTCAGCTAATAGAGGTTTCTAAAGAACAGGTGAGTGCTGCATTAAAACGACTAAAAGATGATATTAAGGTGTGCGGTTTTGGACGAGATACTTTATATGATGGGGCTAAATACTTTCATCGAGCGATGGAGCGTTATTCGGATAAAGAAATTGAAACTGTAAATCCGTACATATTTGAGGACATAAAGCGAACGCACTTTTATCAAGGTGATTCGCTCAAATTATTAAAAGATACGAGCTATAACGGAACGCTATACGGATACATGTACGATTATATTCACTCTGCCGATTTGGGAAAATCTAAATGGCTACTGCAACCACCAATTGATATGGTTTTGTCGCAATGCGATTTAGCTGGATGCCCGGAAGAAATAATGACATTTTGGATGATGCGAATTGTTATTGACTGTTGCCGGGTATTTGCTGAATCAGAAGAAGATTTTATTTTCGATGAAGATCTGATTGAAACACAGGAAGATATGTACTATTATGCGGTGATGGTGTTGTATAATACATATATTGCAAATATTGCAAAGAAAGTAGAGGACGCGGATGAGTAAGCTGGATGAGCTGATTCGGGAGCTTTGCCCGGATGGTGTGGAATACAAGAAACTGGGTGAAATCGCAACAGTTTTGAGAGGTGCATCACCGCGGCCAATAAAAAAGTATATTACAAATGATTCTGATGGGGTGAATTGGATAAAAATAGGTGATGTTCCTGTCGGAAGTAAGTATATAACACAGTCCGAAGAAAAAATCACAAAAGAAGGTGCAGAAAAGTCAAGATATGTTCAGAAAGGGGATTTTATATTATCCAATTCTATGAGCTTTGGTAGACCTTATATTTTGGCGATTGATGGCTGTATACACGATGGTTGGCTTTCAATATCGAATTTTAAGGATGTTTTCCTTTCGGATTACTTATATTATCTCTTGAGTTCATCTGCGATACAGCAGGAAATGAAAAAACGAGCATCCTTTGGAGGCGCTGTCCAAAATCTAAATGCAGATATTGTAAAAGCACTTGTTCTTCCTGTTCCACCGATTGAAGTTCAGAGTGAAATTGTCCGTATGTTGGATAGCTATACTGAAAGTGTTGTAGAATTGCAGAGGCAACTTACAGCAGAACTTACAGCCAGAAAAACGCAGTATAGCTATTATAGAGACAAGCTTCTGACTTTTGATGTGAGGACACAGAAGAAGAAAATTGGCGAACTTACAAGAGTTTTTTCGGCCGCAAGAGTGCATAAAAATGAATGGACGACAGAGGGCGTTCCGTTTTATAGGTCGAGTGATGTTATTTCTAAATTCAATGGTGTGGAAAACTCAAGAGGAAAAGCATATATCTCTTTTGATCTTTATAAAAAACTCTCCGAGAAATCTGGAAAGATAATGAAAGATGATATATTGATAACGGGTGGAGGAAGTATTGGAATTCCCTACATTGTTCCTACCAATGACCCGATATATGTAAAAGACGCCGACCTGCTTTGTATTCAGAAATCCGACAAATTTAACAGTCGATTTTTATACCACTATTTTTTATCTACAGAATTCAGAAAGTATTTAAAAAATATAACACATAATGCGACAATTGCGCATTATACGATTTCACAAATTGAAGATACTCTTGTACCGTTGCCATCCATCGAAATCCAAAACCGCATTGTAAATGTGCTGGATAACTTTGAAAAAATCTGCTCTGACCTGAACATTGGTTTGCCTGCTGAAATTGAAGCCCGGCAGAAGCAGTACGAGTATTACCGCGATAAACTCTTGACATTTGCAGAAGTCGGCAACACAATTTTGAGCAGAGCAGAGCAGAGCAGAGCAGAGCAGAGCAGAGCAGAGCAGAGCAGAGCA
>OGXF01001336.1_pt1 | contig 18120 bp, 15 predicted proteins | sample 1576191 | NCBI WGS metagenome assembly OGXF01 (sample SAMEA3541545, study PRJEB24748) | human gut metagenome | biome: human gut; feature: human-associated habitat; material: faeces | place: China | collected 2012
CGCTGCTCATGCGGCACTCCTCACAGTATTCTACCCAGAGAAGCTTTTTGTTTACACCATTTCGCAGAAGTTCTTTGCGAATGTAGTCAAAGTTTGGCATGCGTTTATTCGTTGCCGACTTATCCTTAGGAAACATCAGCTCCTCTAGTGCACTGTCGGTCATGTCGAAATCCAGCGGCCATGAAAGCTTGATTTCCGCTGCCTTTTTCAAAACCTTAGCGACTGTGTTTCTGGATACACCGCAACTCTGTGCGATGTTCCTCTCACTGAATCCTAAGCTTTTCAAGCGTAGGATTTCACGATACTTGGTCATAACTTACGACCTCCTTTATCTGTATTCACACCAAAGGTGTGTATTTACAGTATAAAGGAAATATATGTAATAGAGCCCAATAAGGTGGCTCTGAATTACCGGAATATATGGCTCTTCATTCTCCGGAATGGTGGCTCTCAAAGTCGGTTCTTCCGCAATTATCCGTTATTATTGTTATATCCCATGTACCTCAACTTTGCTTCAAGCAACTGCCTGCCACATCTTCCATACATTGTACGTTTTATCATTTTTAATCTGCTATTAGTTCCTTCCACAAATCCATTACTGTAATCATATGCTACAGCATTTTCAACTGCATCTATATCTCTTTTTAATCCCTCAGCAAAACTTCTTAATGGCTTAAGAAGACTTTTACTATATTTTTCAACAAATAAATAGAGCATTGGCACATTATGATTTTTAAAAATATTTCTAAACTCTCTTATGCAGCATTGAAGTTCCCAAATATTTGGATACTTTTCATAAATATATTCCTTATGATTATCTGAAAGTTCAGTATTCATCCACATGTACCTAAACACACCTTCTCGTGTAATATAATCTTTATCTTTTCCCTTACTGCCGGTTTTGTATTTTAAACACTCTGTCATTGTTCTGACATATGGCTGTGGCTCAAAACATTTATTTTCTTTTTGCTCTATTTTGCACAAATAATCAAAAGCATTGCTTTTGGATCCAGAATATCCTTTTTCGTATATTGCTTTTACAGTTTTGCTTTTACTCCATCCTTCTTTAAGACAATCTATAATAAAATCATGAAATGGATCAAGTTTGCTTTGATGAATTCCATATATACTTAATTCTTTTGGATCACCTTTACGATATTTTGCAATTGTGTTGCGACCTATTCCCATACGTTTGGCAATTTCACGGTAACTACAGCCTTCTTTTAAAAAATTTTGTATTTGGCAGATCATTTGATAACGTTTTTCTGAAAAAGCAGCATAATTATCCACATCAGATGCAATTTTTTTTACAATGTTCTTCTGCATCGATAGATATATCATTGTGTGGGATACTTATTGTTGCAGGGATTTCTTGATTCAGAGCTTTTTTTATTGTTTCCAGTAGATTCTGATGTAAATGAAATCGGTCTGCCACCTGCATTGCATCGGGTAATTCTTCTGATATTACTTTCGCATATGCACTTGCCCTATCTCTTGTAACCACTTTAACATTTTTATTATTCTTAAGCCATTCCCGCAATGTATCCCCATTTCTTCCATTCAACAATGTTATAGGCTCGTGCGTTTTTTCATTTACTATGATAGTCCCATATGTATGGCGCTTTTTATATGCAAAATCATCCACACCTATTACATCACTAACTTCCGGTTGGGGAAGAGATTCATATCTTTTTAAAAGTAATCGTATTACGGTATCACCACTAGTTTTTATCCCTAATGTGCGGCAGACACGGGCACAGCCTTCACAACTGGTTTCAAGAGCCAATGTACAGATAAAATCAGCACATCTTTCTGTCATACGACTATAATTATTAAGGAATCCATCAAAAGTCTCAGCAATAGAAATAACCTCACATTCGTCATTCAAACATGCATACTCATGTGAACAAATTTCAAGTTGAACATTTTTTCCTAAAATAGGTAAATCCTGTACTTTACGAGTATATGTTCCATGATATTTTTGTGTTATACGATTACACTTTGGACATTTACAGCTGCTTGAAGTTGATTTCATCTGAATTATAATTTTATCACTTTGCTGATCAATATCTGTTATCATCAAATCCTTTTCCGGGTAAAATTTATCTAAGCATAATGTATTATTAGACTTTGCCATAAATAATTCTCCTCATACATCCTAATACAAACATTATACTATATATCTGATCATGTTAAAAGAGCTAAAACGGATAATTGCGGAAGAACCTCAAAGTCCGGACAGGTGGCTCAAAGAACCCCGGAATAATCAGGACCATTTCACTTCAGTTCTTCTGGTACCTGTGCTAATCTCACTCCAAATAAAAGTAAGTAGGTAATCATCCGTATCTGTTTTTTCGTTTTTTATTCTGCTACAATGTTGCTGATTCCTCAGTTTGTCACTAATCAGATTTGCTCTCATGTCCCAGAACTGCTAAGTTTTGTGTCATTGCCATAGATGTAAACTCAATAGAATATGACAAATTATTGCTTTTACAAATCAATGTTCGTGTGAGATAATAATCATCAGGCAGAAAGACTTATAAGAATACAATACGATTTTACAATGGGGAGGATAAATGAATGGAAAGGACAGATTATGAACAGCAGGAAGTGTCAGTCTGGAATAAAAATATAGAACCACCATTGCTGATACAGATGTTTTATGACTTCATTATAGATGAGGAAAATAGAATCAGAAAAAGAAATCATGAGAAGAAATTTCAGAAAAGAGATCTCTATAAGGAGATTTCTGAAAATATTAATCTTTCAGAAGATATTGTTAAAAGATGTCAGGGAATAAAAATAGAGGGCAGACCGGAAAAGTTTCTGCTTGGATGTGTGGAAGCTGGAATGAAGCATAGGGTTTCTGCTGAAAGAATAAAAGAATTTGTTGAAGTCTGTACAGATAGTTGTTGGACATATTACAAATATAAAGTAGAAATAGAAAATCACATGGAGAATAAGAATCGACTGGAATATTACAGACAAAAAGATAATGAGAACAGGTATATTATATGTCCGCAGGTTTTGAAGAATAAACTGGATACTTTTTTAGAAAAAAGTAAGAAGCGCTTTTTATATCTTGCAGGTACTTATAAAAGTGGAATTACAGCCAGTGTGATAAAATATTTTGAAGAAAAAGATTATGGAAAAACTCCACAGATTTTCGATTTTTATAACAAAGAGATGACAGAAATTAAGACATGTATGGCTTTAAAAGCTGCTCTCTGGTCTCAGCAATATGTAATCATACATATTGGCCTTCAGACATTTCCGTTAAGCCAGATGAATTTTTGGGGAGATGGTAAGGTTATTTTGATTGCACATACGCCGTGTGAAAATTTATATCTGAAAAATATGGATTATGTGGTTTTTAATGATTTGGTTAATCAGAAAAGATGTACAGAAGAACTGCTAAAAACATATGTTCCAGAGCTTTTGTATGGAAATCGGGATTGTCAGGACATTTTGATCTCCAGAATCAATGAGAAAACAGGAGGAATTCCGTTAGCTGTGTACAGGTTAGGAAATGCTATATTTGAAAAAGAACTTCTCAGATATGAAGGAAATCTGGAAAAGTTTTTTGCGCTTCCGTTGTATTTGAATCCAGAACTGGAGTCGGTGTACGAAGATATGTGGAAAGATTTTATGGAAGATACCTGGAATAAAGTCAGCACGGATACACAGATATTACTTGGATGTGCGAGTTATTTTACAGGGGATATCAGTCTGGATCTGCTTAAATGTCTACTGGGGAATAAAATGACCGATGAGAGATGGAGAACAGCACTTTCTCAGGCATATCAGTATATGCTTGTAATGGAAAGCGGAAGAAATCAACAGAATGGAGAGAATGGAAATTTCAGAGGGGTACGGCTGTTTCCGATTGTAAAACAATTAATTCGCTTTAAGTGCTGGGAAGAATCAGAATATGAGAAATATATGGACAAAAGTGTTGATTTTTATATGGAAAAAATCAACACTTTAGATGTAGATGCATTGTATAGTGGAGAAAAGATTTTTCTGGATCGTGGTGGTGAACTGATGATTTTAGAAGAAGTACTGCAGTTTTGCAATACAAATCAGCTTGACAGTAAATATCTTAGCTTAACTGGGAACAATCTGGCAGACTTTTTTTTCATGAGAAGCAAAAAAATGGATCTGGCAGATGATATAAATGAGGAAAGACGAAAGGTGGCAGAGCGTTGTCAGAACCATATCCAGGTTCTGGAAACCTATGGTATGCTTATGAGAAGATGCATTGCCAGAAATAAAAAGGACTATGCTCAGGAAAATTTGAAGAAAGCGGAAGAATATTTGAAAAAACATGTAAATATTGATATATATGATTGTAGTCGCTTTTTAAATGGAAAAGCAGTAGTTCTTTTTAATGTGAGAAGTGAAATCAGGGAGGCTCAGAAAATATGGGAGGAAATGCTCGAAAATTGCACGCTGAGTGATCGTGAAATTTCCTGGTGTAAACGCTGGAAATTAAAGTGTGTTTTTCGGTTAAAAAGTGATACATTAGACCGGATGGCTGAAATGTTTCAAAGCGGTTATGCAATGGCAGATGACAGGAAATATTATCGTGCTGCAGTGGATTATCTGTTATACACAGTAAGATGCTATTTATTGATGTATGTGCAAGATCCATCTGATAAAGGATATATTAATGGAATGGAAGAATCATTAAATAAGACAGATTCTGTGATAAAATTACACCCTTTTCTGGATGAGCAGTACAAAGCTGGCTATTATTATTTAAACTGTTGCTTTATGACGATTAAAGGCTTAGATACAAAAGAAGAATTACAAAAAGCATGTGAAGCAGCAAGAAAAGCCAATGAATTGAACAAATATAGGGCCTGTAAGGCCCTTCTGGCAGTCCTTTCGAAAAAATGGGATATAAAAAATGAAAAATGGGATTTTGAGTATGAACAAGGAGAAATATATGATTTTATTATCAATTGCTGCTGAGAAAACAGGGGATTTTGTAATGGTAAAAGAAATGGACATTGGGAAATTTCCAAGGTAAAATAAAATCATAAACAAGCTGATCAGCTGTTAAAAGTAACTGGCAACAGAGGTATTTTTTACAGGAGGAAGTATATTATGAACGACAATACAAAACCACTTGATCCCAAGAGCTTTGAAATTACAGGGGATATAATAAAATGGAATGGTACAGTCATGAAGATTCAGAACATTTCATATGTGACCAATGAAAAATTTGCGTTACCGGCGTTTCCTAAATTGGCTGTAGTGCTGATACTGTTTGGTCTTATTGTATGGCAGTTTAATGTAGCTACTGGTTTGGGCTGTCTTGTAGCAGGATGTTTATGGATATTTTCCTGGTTCAGTGAAAGAGAAGATTTAAAGAGCAAAATACTCTTAACGTTGGCGATGAACTCCGGAACCAGAATTCCGATTCTGTTTCATGATAAAGAATTTCTTAATAAAGTGTTGGATGTCTTGGAAGAGGTTATGAAAGCGGGTAGTATTGGAAATAAGAATATTACTGTAAGTATTAGTAACTGTGATATTAGCGGAAATGCTAAAATTCTGACGGATATGGGAATTAGTCAGGATAGATAACAGATAATAATCAGGAAGGAAGTCAAATATGAATATAAAAGTTCAGCTTGATGGTGTAAAAGTATATAACGATGCAAAAGTTCTGACAGGTGTAAAAATAAGAAGTGGCGGTGACTTGGAAATAAAAGCCAGAAATTTGGAAGTGACAGATAAAGCAGAAGTACTTACAGATATGGAAATAGAAGAAGTTTTAAAGAGAGCGGAAAGTGCTTTACAGGAACTTGAGCCATGTACACCGGAATATTCTTCATTAAGTAGGATTGTTCAGGCAGGAAATCTGGAAAACAGGACAGAATTTATGAAAAAAATTGGAAAACATATAAGTATTTTTGCAGGAGGTATCCTGCAGAATATTATTTCAGATGTCATCAGCGGGAGGATAATGTAAAAGGCAGGGAAGTATTGTGGTCAACTGTAAGGGTAGTGTAAAATAGTTTGTGTTTTTGGTAAAAAATAACTCCTTTTTGGTAAGAATTCAGATATGACAATTCTTATCGAAAAGGAGTATTTTTTATGGCAGTTGCAAAAGAACAAATTCGACAGATCATCTCAGAAAACAACATTAATAGCGTTGCAGATATATACACGCTTCTGAAAGACAGTTTCAAGGATATCCTGCAGGAGCTGATGGAGGCAGAACTGGATGCAACTCCTGGCTACGAGAAAAACCAGAGGGTCGACATCGTGGTCTGGATGGAAGACAACATATGCATTTATCGTTATGGTGAGATTTTACATACCTCTTCGGAGTTGGTTGGAACTATTCATGTTATACAGGGAAGATATATCAACTGGAGAGAACCTGCATTTTCTTCTGTAGTGTGTAAATAGGAAGTATGCCTGACAACCAAAAGAAGGATGGCAAGTAACCTAAATGTTTGCTACTGGTCTCTCAGTTCTGCTTTTAAAATTTCTATAATAAAACTTTAAATTGTATTTTTCATAGTAATCCGTTATACTAAAGACAATGTATAGCGGATTTTTATTAGTGGATTTATTGAAATTTCCAGATTCACTAGTGTTCAGGAAGGCGGCATATTGTATGTGTGAATTTAATATCCAGGAAATAGAACTTTTTAATTACAGGCAGTTTGAAGATAAGAAATTTGTGTTAAATTCAAGAATGAATGTTTTTGCAGGAAAGAATGGCTCTGGTAAAACAACAGTACTGGAAGCGGCTAATGTCGTGCTGGGGGCATATCTTGCAGCGTTTAAGACATATGTACCTTCCAGGTTTGTGTTTAATATCAAATCAACTGATGCAAGACGAAAGACTCAGATTTCAGATGATAGCAGAATTCTTACTGCTGGTGCAATCCCACAGTATCCTTGCAAGGTTAGTTGTAAGGCTGCATGGAATATTGATTATGAGTCTATTGGTTTTCAGCGTGTTCTTTTGAAACAGGATGGCAGAACTAAGTTTGGTGGAAAAAATCCAATGCAGCAGACTGTAATTGAATGGGAAAGCAAAATCGCAAATGCAGATCACTCTGATGAAGATGTTATTCTGCCACTGGTATTATACCTTAGTTCAGCACGACTTTGGAAAGATGGAAATAAAAGAACAGTAAAGACAGGCGTATTGAGCAGAACAGACGCATATAGCCACTGCCTTGATGCGCAGCATGGATTGGATATTGCATTTCGATATATAGATACGCTTAAAGCTGTTGCAGTTGAAGAAAATGATGGAAAAATTTTCCCGGCTTATGAGGTCATTTTGTGGGCGGTTAATGAGGCGTTTAGAGATGAGTTAAAATCAGGTGAAAAAATTATATTTTCTACAAAATATGAGGATGATATTATTGCACTTAGAACATCTGAAGGAACCGTTCTTCCATTTCAGATGTTGAGTGACGGTTATAGAAACGTTATCAAGATAATCTTGGATATTGCAGCAAGAATGTGTATATTAAATCCATATTTGAAGGAGAAAGCCTTACAGGAAACACCGGGTATTGTTCTTATTGATGAAATTGATTTAAGTCTGCATCCAACCTGGCAGAAAAGAATTATTGGGATTTTAAAACAACTGTTTCCTAAAATTCAGTTTATCTGTGCAACACATTCGCCTTTTATTATTCAATCACTTGAAGAGGGTGAGCTGATCACATTAGACCAGCCTCTGGAATCTGAATATTCAGGAGAGAGTATTGAAGATATTTCGGAGGATATTATGGGGGTTGTGTTACCTCAATATAGTGAAAAAAAGAGAAAAATATATGAAGCTTCAAAGCTGTATTTTGAAGCACTTACACAGGCAAAATCGCAGGAAGACATAGACAGGCTGGGAAAAAGACTGGCGGAACTGGAGGCTGAATACAGCGAAAATCCTGCTTATATGGCGTGGGTACATCAGCAGTATCTGGAACAGAAATGGAAAGTGAAAAAGAATGAGACCAATAAATAAGGGGGAGTCTCCATATAAAAAAATAAATGAATATAAGGACGCATTGCCATATTTAGAGAGACGGATAGGAATGTATTGTTCTTATTGTGAATTTTCTATACCACATGTTCCTGAGGTAGAACATGTGGTTTCAAAATCCAAAGGTGGAGATTTAACAGACTGGAATAATCTTAACCTGGGATGTAAATATTGTAATACACGAAAAAAGGCACAGACAATGCCGGAAAATAAAAAAAACTATTTGTGGCCAGATGAAGATAATACTGCTATCGCATATTCGTACATTAATGGTATCCCAAAGGTGAATGAAGAGTTATTGATAAAACTGGATTCAACAGGGGATTACCTGAAAAGAGCACGTAATACATATAACCTTGTAGGTTTAGGCAATCTTCCTATGGGAAAAGATAGAGATAGACGATTTGGACAAAGAAATACAGCTTATCAAAAAGCATTAAACTCGCTGGAACACTGGAATCATATGAAAGACCTGTCAAAAGAATATCAGAATGATATGAAAAATCAGATTATTATGACGGCATTGGGAGATGGATTTTTTTCGATATGGATGGAAGTGTTTTGCGACGAACCGGAAATACGACTAGCACTCATAGAGGCTTTTCCAGGAACCAATCTGAATTATTATGATGAGAAAGGATGCGTTAAAGAAATTATATGACAAGGATTCAGTATAATCTGGATGAGGTAATGGTTATCAAGTCTACGATCCCGGTTGGCTTTACAGCCAGTGTGAGAGCGAAATATCACTGTGACAATATTATTTAAAGTCAGCACATTGAGATCAGACGTGCGTCCAGTAAAGGGAGAAAGCCCCATCAATAATCACAGCATTGAATGTGAACTTCCAGTAATTTTTCCGCCTAAAGAAAAAAGAACAAAAATAAAATCATAAAAAATCCCGGTTTTCTGCGCTTTTCCATTGCAGACAGCCGGGAAATATAGTACACCTATTTTAGGTGGATAACCGCCTAAAAGGAGGGCGCTATGTATCTGGATTTTTTAGTGAAAGTACCAACTGTAAAAGGCAAAATCACACGGAGAAAAAAGTCAAATGTTGTATATATAGAGTATGAGTATGACCGGGTTTATGATCCATCCCGGAAGTATACTTTTCCCAAAAGAGTAACGATCGGAAAACTGTCAGATACGGATCCGGAACTCATGAAACCGAATCAAAATTTCCTGAAATATTTTCCCGATGCAGAGCTTCCGGAAAGCAAAAACAGAACTTCCAGAAGCAGCTGTCTCAGGGTAGGAACATATTTTGTACTGCGTAAGATCATAGAAGAATGCAGCTTGAACGATATCCTTGGAAAGTATTTTGGATCACGTGATATGGGGGTGTTTTTAGATCTGGCTGTTTATTCGATCATAGCAGAAAACAATGCAGCGCAGTACTATCCGGATTATACATACAACCATCCACTTTTTACGGAAAAGATGAAACAATACAGCGATTCAACCGTATCAGATTTCCTGAATTCAGTAACAGATGACCAGAGTACAGGCTTTCTGAATACATGGAATGAGTCACGGAATTACCGTGAAAAGATTTATATTTCTTATGATTCAACGAATAAAAACTGTCAGGCTGGAGATATAAAAATGGTTGAATTTGGACATCCGAAAGTAGATATGGGAGAGCCGGTATTTAATTATGCAGTTGCGTATGATACTCATAATCAGGAACCATTATTTTATGAAAAATATCCAGGAAGTCTGAACGATATCTCCCAGCTTCAGTTCATGCTGGATAAAGCATCCGGATATGGTTATAAGAAGATCGGATTCATTCTGGACAGGGGATATTTCAGCTGTGAGAACATACAATATATGGATAAATGTGGATATAGTTTTGTTATCATGGTGAAAGGGATGTCTGCCCTTGTGAATGAACTGATCCTGGAAAATAAAGGGACATTCGAAAATAAGCGGGTGAACAATATCTATGAATATGGAGTTTACGGAAAGACAATACGGCACAAACTGTATGCAGGTGATAAAAAAGAGCGTTATTTTCATCTGTATCATAGCATTTCAAAAGAAAGCGCAGAACGGATAGAGATTGAAAACCGGATTAACCAGATGACGCAGTATCTGAAAAAGTACCAGAATAAAGTAAAGGAATTCGGCCCTGGATTTGAGAAGTATTTTAACCTTCATTATGATGAAAAGAGCCAGGCTTTTATACTACCGGAAGAACGGTGCAGCGTGGTAGAAAGAGAGCTGGATCTGGCTGGATATTTTTGTATCGTTACATCGGAAAAGATGAGTGCGAAGGAAGCAATCGAACTGTATAAGAGCAGGGATGTATCGGAGAAACTATTCCGTGGAGACAAATCATATCTGGGAAATAAGAGCATCCGGGTGTATTCAGAAGAATCAGCAAGAGCGAAGATATTTGTTGAATTTGTAGCCATGATAGTGCGCTGCAAGATGTATATAAAACTAAAAGAAGAAATGAAAAAGCTGGATAAGAAACTGAACTATATGACTGTACCGGCGGCAATAAAAGAGCTGGAAAAAATAGAAATGGTACGTCAGTTAGACAATATATACCGTCTGGATCATGCAGTAACAGCGAACCAGAAAGTAATATTGAAAGCCTTTGGACTGGATGCGAACAGTATAAAATATTTTGCATCAGAGCTGAGTAAGGAACTGAAAAAAGCAGAATAAGGAAGGAAAATAAAGATGGCAAGAACAAGAAAAACAAGTAAGGAAGCATTGGAAGAAAAGATTGAAAAAGCAGAGGCTGATGTGATCGCAGCGAAGAAAAAGTATGACCAGGCAACAGCAAATCTGAAAGAACTGTTAGACAAGCGGGATGCCATAAGAAAAGAAGAGATCCTGTCAGCGGTTGTAAAAAGTGGGCGGTCATATGAGGAGATCATGAACTTTTTGAATGCAGGATCAGATGGAGAAAAGACGGAAAAATAGAATTATTTTGAGTCGCAGATATAGCGACACTCGATTTAGGCGGAAAAAAACTGGAAGTTCACAAGAAGAGTTCTCTGATACGATGAATGATTTAGCCACAGCCTATCAGTCTGTGCATGTCAACTATTGAAACCGCTGTGTACCGAACGGTACGCGCAGTGGTGTGAGAGGAAGGGAGCTAATCACTCCCTTCTACTCGATTAAAGTCAAGACCGCCTGTTAATCTGCATAATTTATTTATAGTCAACCGTTCTCGGATGTTAATATTTATATAATTTATAATACTGACAATTCATATTTAAATACAACTATAATAAATCTAATATAACTGATTGATATCTTATTTTTAGTTCGAATGTTTTATGCTATATTAATAATTATTATTGGGAATTGGATAGAAGATTGCAGACAGAATCCCGATAAATACATTCCGGTTTTAACCGTATTCTCCTTGGAAAATCACTGTAATCTCCGTTCATTCTGCGAATCAACAAATTACTGGCCTGTTCAGCTAATCCTTCCAAAGGTTGACGGACAGCTGTGAGCTGTGGAGAAAGTAGTTGCGACAATTCAAAATCATCAAATGAAACAACGGACAGTTCCTCTGGAATTACGATTCCAAGATCATAGATTGCTTCGTAAAGACCAAGACAAAGGGTATAATTGGTAACAAATATCGCAGTAGGCCGAGTAGGTAAGCTCCATAAGTTATGCATTGCCTCATATCCAAAACAAGAAGTAGAACAATCACCATCGATTATATAATTGGGGTTTACGGAAATTCCGTAATCGTTTATTGCGCGTAAATATCCCGTTTTTCGTTCGTACATAGTTTTAGATTGAACAGGACCACCGATGGTAGCAATTTGGGTATGTCCCATTTTAATTAAATGTTCTACAATTTCGTATGCGCCTGTAGTACAACTTGTCTGTACACAGTCTGTCTGATCGAAATTATCGCATTCCTCCAGCTTTACGATAGGAATCCCGGCATTTCGAATAGCAGAACGTACGTCTGAATCCAAAAGAAAAGAAGTGATGATCATTCCGTCTATACCGGCTCGTAGCATTTGAAGGAAAAACTCATGGGTTCTTCCCTTGTACAAATCGTTGCTCATAAATATAAGCGAATAGCCACGAGCTCGCATATTTTTTTCAATATATTTCAGAAGAACAGAATTATGTGGATTAGATGGGGGACCGCATATGAGTCCTACACGGTAGGTTTTTGAAGAACGAAGTCCTCTGGCAGTGTTTCGCGGGACATAGCTCAGCTTTTGTATAGCCTCGTCAATCAACTTTTTGTTCTCCGGACGTACAGTTCCTCCGTTTATGTATTTGGAAATCGTTGCAAGAGAAAGCCCAGTTTCCTTGGAAATATCCTTGATCGTTGTACTCATAATTCTCCTTTCCTGATATCGTTGCATTTTGATAAATCTTTTACGGAACGTCGTGGATGAAAAGCAACGTCAATCAGCTTGATAGTAGGAAAATCTGTATAATCTCCCTGGATTCTTTGCATGAGAATTTCAACAGCCAGCGTTCCCATATTTTCCAAATCTTGTGATACACAAGTCATTGCAGCGCTCATAGTTTTAAAAAGTGGATCATCATCAAAACTTACAAAAGAAAAATCTCGCGGAATAGAAAGCTTCGCTTGACTGGCAGCGTTCAATCCACCCATTGCTGAAATATAACAGGTAAAAAATACAGCAGTAGGAGGATTCGAAGAATCAATAATCTGCAATAAGTGTGAGCAACTATGAGCTGCTGTCTCAGAGATTGAGCTGAAAGCAATGGGGGGATAAGAATCCTGCTGTCTCAGAATATTGTAGCCATTTTTTTTGTATGCATCGACAAATCCTTGAATTCGTTGTTTGATAGTGTAGGAGTTTAAATATGACTCCATAATACATACCTTGGTGTGTCCTTTTTCAAGAAGATATTTTGCTAACAATTCGCCACCACTATAGTTATTAGAAACAACACAATCTACTGGATAGTAATTCATAGAATCTGGAATATGATCGACGATCACAACTGGAATCTGGGCTTCCTGCAGAAGATGATACAGATTATCCTGTTTTCCGGACAGAAGCATGATTACACCATCGAAGTGCTGAGAAATTATATCCTGTATGGTAGAAATTTCTTTTTGATAATCAAAGAAAAAAGAACAGACAATAACTGTGTAATTATATTCAGTGCAGTGCTGTATAATAGAATTAATAAGCGTTCCCCAGAAGTAATTCCCTAGATCTGAAATCAGGATACCAATAGTATGTGTGTTTTTGGCGCGAAGGAGCTGAGCATTTCGGTTGGGAACATATCCGAGATCATTGATTGCCTTTTCTATTAGGATGCGATTTTCTTCCCGTATAGTTTTGTGATTCAAATATTTGGAAATTGTTGCAGTGGACAAGCCAGTTGCACAAGCAATATCCTTAATTGTAATGTTCATAAAAACCTCCGTTTTGTGTTATGACTCTGAAAATTCTCCTGCCTTTTTCTGTGCACTCACATTATATCATGAAAGAGAAATGGTCACAATATGGAATGAAGATGTAAAACTCTCGGATATATTTCTCTTTTGAGTCCTTCCCTGCCCTGGAAAGAAAGACATATTTAACATATAGAAGTTGATATAAATGAATCTATTGTATATATAATGGATAAAAACAAAACGTTTTACAAGTTATATTCGAAAAAATGCACAAATAAATTAAATTATAATTGTGAAAAATATAAAATATGATTCTAAGTATGAAATTTCCCTTGAAAATGTTAAGTGAATGAGATAGAATAAGTCTATCAAGAGCGAAACGTTTTGCACAACTAAAAACAACATCTTATGAATGAGGAGAAGGAAATGGCAGATACGAAACAGCAATGGTACAAAGATGCCAAATATGGATTGTTTATCCACTGGGGACTTTATTCTATCCTGGCAGGGGAATGGACGGATCCTAAGACAGGAGAGACCACTAAGACCGATCGTATTGCAGAATGGATTGAAAACAATCTGAACATTGAAAAGGAGGATTACAGAAAACTTAAGGATGAGTTCCATCCGGATAAGTTTGATGCCGATGAGTTTGTTAAAAGAGCGAAAGAACAGTGGGGTGTGAAATACATCGTTCTTACTGCCAAACATCATGAAGGCTTCGCAATGTATGATTCCAAAGTCAGCGACTTCAATGTAAAAAAAGCTACAGGAAGAGACCTGTTAAGAGAACTTTCTGATGCATGTAAGAAATATGATATGACCATGGGCATCTATTATTCACAGGCTCAGGACTGGGACGATGATAATGCTTACAAGAAAGATTTTGAGGATAAGAATGAATGGAAACCGGAATTCCGAACATATTTCGACGAGAAATGTAAGCCGCAGTTAAAAGAACTTCTTGAGAATTATGATAATATTTCCCTGATCTGGTTCGATACTCCGATGGGCATGAATGCAGAAGAAGCTCAGGAATTAAGGGACTGGGTAAAAGGAATTAAACCGGAATGTATCATCAGTGGACGTATTGGTCATCAGAAAGGTGACTATATGACTACCGGTGATAACTTTATCCCACGTCTTCCATATGATGGTGATTGGGAAGTGCCGGCAACTGTAAATGATACCTGGGGCTACAATAAATACGATACCAACTGGAAGAAACCTGATGATATTCTTAATCTGCTTCTTAAGATTGTTGGCAGAGGTGGAAATTATCTTCTGAACGTTGGACCTATGGCAGATGGACTGGTTCCGGATGATTGCGTAAAGGTTATGAATGAAGTTGGTAAATATGTAACTGAGAATGCAGAAGCAATTTACGGGACTAAGAATGTAGGTATTTATCCTTATGAGGTTCCAAATATTGAATTAACCAAGAGAGCACATAAACTTTATGTACATGTACTTTCGCCAAGGCTTCGAGTGGAGCTTTTAAACATTGCTAACCAGTTAAAGGGGGCTTATCTGGTAAGCACTGGGGAAAAACTTTCATGCCGTGCATTAAAGTGCTGCGAAGGAAACTCTATGATTGAAGTAGAACTTCCGGTGGAACTTCAGGATGCAAAGAATTACTGTGTATGTCTGGAGCTTGAGGAGGAAGATCCTATATTCGAGGCAATTGTAGACTAAGAGTAATAATGAAACAAAAACTATATAAAAAACATTAAAGGGAGGATTTTTTTATGAAGAAACAAATGAAAAGGGTTGCAACTCTGTGCCTTGCTGGAATTACAGCAATGTCTACAATCGGAGTAACCGGAAGTGCTGTTTTCGCAGAGGAAAACTATGATGTTGAAAGCATGGACTTTGACAACGTAGAGCTTCGTGTAGCATTCAGATTTAACAATGGATCTGATACAGACGGACAGGCAAAATGGTACTATAATGCAGTTGAAAAATTCAACGAGGAAAACGAAGGAAAAATTCATGTAAAGGATGAAAGTATTTCTACAGAAGCTGACTATGAAGAAAAACTTACAACAGAGTTTGCTTCCGGAAATGTACCAAATGCATTCCTTCAGTATGGTGGAAGCCGTACAAGAGAATATGTGGAAGCTGGATATATTTTGGATCTGGAACCATATTTCGCACAGTATCCTGAGTGGAAAGAGGGAGTTCAGGACTTTGCATGGGAGACCACACAGTTTGATGGTATTGATGGAACCTATGGTATTCCGTGGTCTGCTTATCAGCTCTGTCTCTTCTATAACAAAGATTATTTAGAGCAGGTTGGCGCAGAAGTTCCAGAATCCTGGGATGATCTGATTGAAGTTTGTGGAAAACTGCAGGAGGCAGGAATCCAGCCATTCAACTATTCTGATAAAGATAATTATCACTATGAGCATCTGATGAGTGCAATGGCATTGAAAGCCTACGGACCAAGCATCGCAGAGGATCTTGCAAGCGACAAGGAAGCTTACAATGGTGAAAAAATGGTTGCAATCTATCAGCTGATGAAGGATATGATCGATGCAGGATACTGGGGAGACGGAATCCTCAGCACAGATTTCATTACAGAAAGAACTATGTTTGAAGCAGGAAAAGCTGCATTTACAGTAGATGGAACATGGAACTGCGGTAACTTCCAGAATGACTCCGATACAGAACTTTTTGATAATCAGAAGATTGGTGTTACAAGAATTCCGTATATTGATGAGCAGTACAAAACTGTAGAGATGGGTGGCGGTTCCGATACATATTATATCACTACTTTAAATAAGAGTGATGAGGAAATCGCAGCAACTGTAAAATTCATCAAATATCTTACAAGTGTAGATTCTATCAATGAAATGTGTAAATCCAGCCCGACAACATACGCTGAGAAGGTTACAATCGATACAGGTAACTATCTGCTTGACGATGTAAATGCTATCATGGCTGAGAATACAGATTCTAAGCTTGAACTTCCTACATATGACACAAACACAGCAGCAATGGATACAATCCGTAATTCTCTTCAGGCACTGGCTACAGGTGCAAGCGCTCAGACAGTAGGTGATGATATCGTAGATAAGATGTCTGCTTACGAATAAAGAGATGCTTTGATCGAATGTATAATGTGTAGATAGGAGAATCAAAGGGGAAGCATCATCTGCTTCCCCTTATTAATTACGGAGGTATATGTATGGCAGGAAATTCTCGACCGAAAATCAAACAAAAGCTGGATAAAAAAGATCTTGTACTCAGCATAGCGTTCCTTCTTCCGGCAATAATCATATGTGTTGTTTTTGTTATTTATCCTGTATTAGACACAGTAGGATTATCGTTTCGTAAGTGGAATGGTATGTTTGGTGCACCTAAACTATGGGTAGGACTTGAAAATTATCAGAAGATTTTATCAGACAAACTGTTTTGGAATGCAATGCTCAACAGTGTTTACTTTATGATCGGAGGTTTCGTTATTCTGATGCCTCTCGCATTTGGTCTTGCGATGTTGGTTACTTCCAAAATTAAAGGAACCGGTTTTTTCAGAACATGTTATTTTCTTCCGAATATGCTGGGAACAACAGCGGTAGCCCTGATGTGGACATTTATGCTGAACCCGAACTTCGGTATCTTTCATACCATTGAAAATGTCTTTGGTATAAAGGGAACAATTCCGGATGTACTTACTGTAAAGACGTTGAATGTCTGGATTGTTATTTTGGTAAATGAGTGGATGTATGCTGGATATAATATGCTGATCTTTGCAGCTGGTCTTGTGGCAATTCCAGATGAGTTAAATGAGGCAGCTGCATTGGATGGAGCTACAGGATGGCAGAGGATCCGTTACATTATATTACCATTAATGAAAAACTCCTTTAAGGTATTCTCTATTTTATGTATCACCGGATGTCTGAAAGTATTTGATATTATCTGGGCGATGACCCGAGGCGGCCCGAACGATATCAGTTCCACTCCGTCAATCATGCTTTATACACAGGGATTTTCCTATAAATTGTTTGGACGAAGCAGTGCCTATGGTGTAATTTTGTTAGTACTGGGTATTGTTTTGAGTCTGCTGACTAACCGTGTGTTCCGTGAGGACAAAGATCTTGCAATGTAAACGGAAGGAGAAAACAATATGGAAAAAACAGTTAAAAAGAAAAAAATGCATGGTGGGAAAATTGCTCTGTATGTGATTGCGGTTTTTTGGACGGTTGTAACACTGTTCCCGGTAGTGGTAACTGTGCTGGCATCTTTTAAAACAAATTCAGAGATTTATCTTAATCTGTTCAGTTTTCCTGAAAAACTTATGCTTCAAAACTATGTCAGTGCCAATAAGACAGCAGATGCTTTGCGTACTATTTGCAATTCTCTGGTCGTTGCAACTTTGACTACTATATTTAATACAGTGGTCGGAATGATGGCAGCATTTGTATTATCCAGAAAAGATTACAAATTCCTGAAATATATATATATATTCTTTATGATAGGGGTAATGGTACCTGTTCACTGTACGCTTATACCGATCAACAATATCGCAACAGCATTAAACGCAAAAAACAATCTGTTCTTTTTGATTCTGATCTATGTTGCGTTCGGTATGTCCCAGGCAATTTTCCTTTATACAGGATTTTTGGATGGTATTTCAAGAAACTTAGATGAAGCTGCGATTATTGATGGATGTAATAACTGGCAGTTATTGTGGAGAATTCTGTTTCCG
>OGXF01001347.1_pt1 | contig 18053 bp, 19 predicted proteins | sample 1576191 | NCBI WGS metagenome assembly OGXF01 (sample SAMEA3541545, study PRJEB24748) | human gut metagenome | biome: human gut; feature: human-associated habitat; material: faeces | place: China | collected 2012
CCCACACTACGGAAAAACACTGCCGAACCTGTCGAACAAACATTGAAGCAAAACATATCTGGAGCTCAAGTGGCATCCGGGCGAGGCGCAGGTCGATTTCGGCATGGCGCAGGCCGTGGTCGGCGGGGACCGGGTCGACGTGCATTGCCTGGTCGTCACGTTCCCGTATTCGAACATGCGCTACTGCGTGGCCCTGCCCGGGGAGAACGCCGAATGCGTGTGCGCGGGGCTGCGCACGGTGTTCGAGCACATAGGCGCGGTCCCCCTGACGCTGGTGCTTGACAACGCCACCGGCGCCGGCCATCGGATCGCGTGGGACAAGGTCACCGTCGTGCACGTGTTCGAACTGTTCGTGGAGCATTACCGGCTGGAGACCAGGTTCTGCAACCCGAACTCGGGCAACGAAAAGGGCAGCGTGGAGAACGCGGTCGGGTTCCTGCGCCGCAACATCATGGTGCCCATGCTCAACGCAGAGTCCCACGGCCAACTGACCCGGTACATGCTGGAGCGTTGCGACGCGATGGCCAAGGAGACGCATTACCGCAAGGGCGCGCCGATCGGCGGCCTGTTCGCCGGTGAGAAGATGGATATGCAGCCGCTTCCCGCCAAGCCGTACGACGCGATCCGTTGGGAGGTGAGGAAGGCCGACAAGGACGGGCGTGTGCAGATCGACGGCAACTACTACCTCGCCGGCCCCTCGTGGCGCGGCTGGACTCTCGACGTGGGTCTGCGCGCGTTCGACGTGACGATCCGCACCCAGGACGGACGCACCTGTGCCAGACTGCCGCGCGTGTACGGGGATTCGCCGGCCACGGTGCGCAACCCCGCCACGCTCCTGCCCGCGTTGAGCCGCAAGACCCACGCATGGACCGATTCCACCATCCGTGACGATTTCCCCGACAAACTCAGGATCGCCATCGACCGCATGGACGCCAAGACACGCAGGACCACGTTCCGCGTCATCGCCAAGGCCAGCGCCGCGTCCGGCTTCGAGGCCGCCGTCCGGGCCGGAGAGCACCTGGTCGAACAGGGGCACGCGATCGACGAGGCCAGTGTGACCACCATGGCCCGGCGCATCGCCGCCGGCGAGAAGCCGTACGAGCAGTCGGTACCCGACCTGACCGGATACGACGTGTTCATGAAACCCCGACAGCCATGGGAAAGGAAGGAGGCCTGACCATGGGAACCCACCGTCCGCCGGTCGTCATGCCCGACATGAAACGCAGGCGCGCGTCCACCGGCGAAAGAATCGCAACGATCATGACCCTGGCCAGACGGCTGCCTCTGACCCGCCAGGTCCTCGCCGACCAGCTCGCGGACGCGACCCCCAGCCAGATGGAATTCATGGAATCGTGGATGAACGCCGAGATCGAATCCAGGGAACGCTCCAAACGCTCACGCCTGCTCAAGGCCGCCGGATTCCCCGCCGACAAGGAGCTCGGCGGCTACGACTGGACCCCGATCCGCTTCCCCGTCGACTACGGGCGCGGGCAGATCACGACCCTCGACTTCATCGCCGGCCACGACGACCTCGTCCTGTTCGGCCCTCCCGGCACCGGCAAGACCCACCTCGCCATCGCGCTCGGCAGGAACGCATGCCGCAAGGGCATACCCGCACGCTACTTCACCGCCGCAGGCCTGGTCATGCGGCTCCTCAGGGCCCAATCGGACAACCGGCTCGACCGGGAACTCGCCGCGATCGGCAGGACCCCGCTGCTCGTCATCGACGAACTCGGCTACGTGCCCATCGACGAGGACGGCAGCAGGCTCCTGTTCCAGGTCGTCACCAACGCGTACGAGACCCAGAGCATCATCTACACCACCAACATCGAGTTCAGCGGATGGGGCAGGATCTTCGGCGACCCCAACATGGCCGCCGCGATCATCGACCGCACCGTCCACCACGGACGGATGATCCGCTTCGAGGGCGAATCCTGGCGCAAGACCCACGCCCTCATGCAATAACCAATGCAATAACCAACAACCAGCAGGACCGGCCAACGCCGAAACGGCCTGAAACCCGCCGCTCACATGGACTAAAAGAAACGCCGAAACGGCCTACTCCAACTTGACAAAACACATCCCGCTTTTGTTCTGGCGATGATTCTGTCCATGATTTCGAGTTCCTGCTCGCGTCCTACGAGTTCCTTGGGTTGTCTTCCCGCTCCGGGCGCGAATGGATTGAGGGCGTGCATCGCTTCTTTGCGTCTGGCTGAACCCACGGTGTTCATGTGCGGTTCCTTTGGCCTTCCATACGTTCTAGGTAAAAATATACACTTATATACGCATGTATACATGAATATGTGAGTTCAAGCGAACTGATGCTACGCCGGCTCGTCCCCGTCCCCATCAAATTTGTGCTCATCCTCGTAGGCAACGATGTCCATATCGCCGCGATGGAGTTTCTTGAGTGTTTCAGCCACTCGCGCCTGCTCATCATCAACAACAGGGCGCTCGCCGGCTAAGCATGTGAGACCATCGAACACTGCGGAAAAACATTGCCGAACCCGCCCAACCAACATTGAAGCAATACTTTTTTATTTGCTTCGTTACTGCGTATTTTGTACTTCACATGCGCGAAACGTTGGAATTCCGCCAAAATTTTATTTGCCTGGTATTTGCTTGGGTGAGTCGCAAAGCGCGGTTGCGGCACGATTCTTAGTGGTGGTGCCTTATGGCGTCGGGCTTTCCTTGCAAATCGAGGTAAGGAAACTGGCCCTTAACCCGGAATTTGAAAAAAGTAAAAGGTCCCTGGCTGAGTTTGAACCAGCCAGAGACCTTTCTGGTAACAACTGAGGTTGAGGAAACCTCGGCAGTTGGGTCCAACGGGGCGAAAGTCTGTGGCGCCGCCTAGAAGATTGCCCCGAAGCTAGCGCGGCCTTTCTGCTAGAACACAGCATACCAGCATCCATCGAACCTTATCTTTTACGGGTTCCGGCCCCTCGTCTTCAATCAGGGCACCGTTTCAAGGCAGAAGAATCAGGCGGCCTTTTTGCGGCCGCGGCGCTTCATGGTGCCGGCGGTGGCGTTGGCCACGTCGAAGATCACGGTCTTGCTTTCGGGGTAGGCGGTACCGTTGACGGACTGGTAGGCGATTTCGCCTTCCGGAGCCTCGGGCAGGGTGAAGTATGCCTTCACTGCTTCAATGAGCGTGGCTTCCTTGACGCTTACCGAAGCAGCCTGCTTGCCTTCGGGCTTGCTGAACTTAATGGCGTTGTCGGCCTTGGCGGTGGTCGGGGTTACGGCGATCTGCTTGGTCTTGTCGTTAATCAGCACCTTGACGTACGCTGGGAATCCGAGCACTTCAGCGGTGGCTTTGTTGAAACGAATGGCGGAATCGGTGACGGTCAGAACGGTCTTGCCCACCGGCTTGACCAGCTGACCCTCTTCGAATCCCTGAAGCAATGAAGCCATAATTGCTCTCCTTATTGCATTGGTCACGTGTTTTTTATTTACGTCACTAATTGTAACCAGCTAATTTCGCATTATACAAATCATATGCATGCATGATTGTATAATTGAAGAACATTTGACCTACGTATTGCGCTCCCTGAATAGTACCGATTTAACCAATACCAAGAAAAAAGGAAACAGGAACCCGCAATATCAGCCGTATTGAATATAGAAATATGCAATTTCAACATCGCAATAACTGACGGCCTTTTTTGCTGGCTCTATTCGCCGATATTGCATTCAGGCCACAGCGCCGAGCATAATATCGACGCCGTGCTTGATTTCCGCATACACGCGTTCAAACACCTCGCGTGATTGACGATGAGGGTCTTCGGTTTCGAGTGCCGTAGGCAAAAACGGCCGCAGCATAGGTACGCAATCCATGATTTCGATGAGCCTGTCTGCGGCGGTATCGCCGGCAATCGGACCCTCAGCATGCATATGTTTGCAAGCGTTCACGAAGTCATTGAACAGAAATACTTTGCGAATAGCCAGTGGATTCTGTTCAAGCAAATCGGAAATTTGCTCACGCTCAAAACACAGAATCAGGTCGGCTTGCCGGCTGATATCGGTGGTGAGAGGGGTGGAAGAATGGGAATTCGCGTCAATGCCGTCGTTCTTCAGCAAATCGATAACCATCGGATCAGCGGGATGCGGGGGATAGTGCAAAGTACCCGCGCTGCGCACGGTGATATTGCCGCTCTGCAAGCCAATTCCTCGGTCGGCAAGCTTGGCTCGGGTGTAGTATTCGGCCATCACGGAACGGCATTGATTGCCGGTGCATACATACATGATTTGCATAACAACGTCCCTTCTCAAGTGTTGTGAGCATTCCCTCATATATTCCAGTGAGCATTCCTCGCGAATATGCGTGCGTTATGTACCGTAGCAATAACATGAAAAAACCGGGAATCATCGACTCCCGGTTCAGTGGTATTCGCGAACTATGCTTCAGCGTCTACCGTTTATTATGTCAGTCACGTCAGCGACGAGTGGTGCTCTTGCGGACGGCGAACAGGGCGATGCCCGCGGCGGCAAGCAGCACAACGGCCACACCGTACGGTGCGATGGCCGCACCGGTGTTGGCGGTGGTAGCAGTCGTGGTACCGGACTGGTCACCGGTTCCGGTTGCCGGAACCTGAATGGTGGCGGTCTTGGTACCGGATACAGCGCCAACAGCCTTGACCGTGATGGTCTTGCCAGCCTGGCTGGCCTTGAACGTGTACAGCAAAGTCAAGGAACCATCTGCCTTGACAGTGAACGTCTTGGATACTTCAGCGATCTGCTGGACGTCGGCGACGATGGCATCATCGTAGTACACGGTGACGGATTCGTTCGGTTGGAATGTGCCTGCAGGGAACGTCACGGTAGCGGTGGTGCCGCCGTAAGTAACCGTTGCACCGTAATCATCAGCCATAGCGGTATTCGTTGCAAAACCAAAGCCCAGAACTGCGGCGATAGTGGCCAGCACGGCCATAATCTTCTTCTTCATAACTTCGAACCTCCACAATAGAACCGGTTACTACCGATAAAAAATCGGTTCTTATCAATAGAAAATCGGTCTTCCTTCAATTACAACCCCCAACCATACACCCCCCTTTGTCGGTATATAAGGGGTAATTATGTTAACAGGTAAGGGGGTGTGACAACGTGGTCACACCATGTGACAACGTTCGAACATATTGTCGCCGCATTACCGTTGCAGCGGGGTCTTCTGACATTCTGAAAACGTTGTTATTCCAACGATTGCGCTGATTGGCGATACGTGCATGGCAAACAACAGGGAAATTTTTTCTGCGACACGCCGACGGGCTACTCGGATTCTGATTTGTACTCGTCGTCAAAACTGAACAGGTCCTCTACGGTGGTGCCGAACACCCGCGCCAAATCCATGGCCAGACGCAATGACGGGCAGTATTGCCCCTGTTCCAGCCTTCCTATGGTCTCACGTCGCACGTTGACCAGATCGGCGAGGTCGGATTGCTTCATACCGCGTTGGAGTCGGTGAAGTTTCAGGCTAGTCTTCATCGTCGCCCTCGGTGCCGGCATCGTGTTCCAGCCATAGATATCGAATATCGGAAATGGCCAGGGCGCACATGGCCAATGCGGGCAACAGCATTGGCGGAATAATGTGAACTATCGAGCGGTCAATCAGATTCAGTGTGGTGTAGATGAAACCGACAATTACCAGAATGCCCACCAAACTGACCAGCGCGAATTGCATGGCCGCGCTTTGATGCATATCGGAAAGCTCGTCGCGTCGCGGGTTCTGCCGTCGGAATACAGTCATGCCCCATACTTCGCCGCCGATCCACAACAGCGCCGCGATCGCTGCCACGATTACTCCGAGCAGGTTATTGCCAATAAGAGCCATCAGCATGCAGGCAATGGCACCTATGGATTCAAGGATGGCACGAAAGCAAATATACCGATTAAAGGTCATGGCCGTCTCCGTGAATTATGCGAGCGATATTGAATTGCATACGCAATTATAAAGTTAGGGGGGTAACCCCTTGTGTGGTGGTTAGGCCAACCGGCGGAGGCTCTTTGCGTAGACCGAGAATAATCGCAATCAGTAATTGTTATGGGCGATCCAGTAGTTGTACGCTGCGACGATGCCGCCGTAGCGCTGCTCGCAGTAGCTGATGAACCACTTGAACTGGGTCTTGTAGTTGGTCTGCCAGTCCGCGCCGAAGGAAGCCATCTTGCTACCGGGGTAGGCCTGACCCAAGCCATAAGCACCAGACGTGGGGTTGGTGGCGGTGGGGCTCCAACCGGACTCGTGGTTGATGATGTAGTTCGCAGCGGTGAAGTCCGCTTCGCTATACCCGTTGTCCAACAGATACTGATGCGCCCAGGACTGAACTTCTCCAGCCGGAACAGTGGTGCCGAGATCGGCCGACGATGATGACGACGTCGACGGCGACTCGGTGGAACCAGTGCCCACCAAGATCACCTTATCCACCGGGGCCTTCTTGACCCATGAGGCGAATACGTTGGAAGAGGCGACCTTATCGCCGGCTCGCTTGACCAGCGAGGTGGTCTCCATAATGCCCTTTTGGCCCTCGGTCTCGACCTTTTCCTGACCCTTGGGCAGGCTGCTGGTCTCCTTGCGTACTTCATTGAAGGCGATCTCGGTATCGTTGGTCTCCACATCGGCATCCGCGCGATTAATGGTGACCACGGTGGCCTCGGTGACCTTGGATTTCAGCGAGGGAGATACGGCATCATCCGGGTCAAGCGTGATATCACCCGTCTCCAGCACGTCCTTGACGGTGGTCATGTTGGCTTTTTCGCCAAGTACTACGCGCGAATCGCCATTAATCTTCACCGTAACGAACGTGGTGTTCTTGTCGGCGCTGTTGATTGCGCCACGAGTGGCAGAACGGGATGCGGCCGAATCGGTGGCGGAGAACGAAGTGATGGTGGAAATCGGCTTCACATCATCAGCATGGTAGAAACTGCGCGACACCAATCCCGCCGCGCCGAGCAGACCTGCCGCGGCCACCACAGCCGCGATCTTCATCCACTGGCGCTTGTTCAACGGTCTGAGCATACGGGTCGGCTTGGCATGTCTCGTCATTGCGCTCCTTGATCGGATTTCACACTGACCACCATGATAGGCGGCGCAGTGGATGAAGGAAAATCAGGCTCAGGCCTGCTGGTCGGCACCGGACTGGGCGGCCTTGGCGGCGGCCAGATCGAGTGCCTTGGCCTGGGCGATCAGATCGTCGAGATCGGCGGCCTGCAGCGCGCCGGCCTGCTGGAAGATGACCTCGCCCTGCTTGGCGATCATCAGCGTGGGCACCGCCTGGATGCCGGCGGCCTGGGCCAGATCCTGGTTGGCGTCGATATCAACCTTGACGAAGGCGATGTTCGCGTTCTCCGGCTCGTTGGAGGCCGCCTCGAAAATCGGGCCGAACGCGCGGCACGGGCCGCACCAGGTGGCCCAGAAGTCAACGAACACGATTTCGTTGTCGGTGATGGTCTTCTCGAAATCGGCGGAGGTGATGGCGGTGGTTGCCATGATGTTCCCTTCTTTTGTGTTTTCCTTGGCATCGCCGTACGGCCCTCATGCGTGGCCGCCGGGCGATTGCCTTATTCATGCAATACGTCTTGGCGCTTGGGGCCGTGCGGTTCGTGGCCGTCGGCTCCCTGCTGGCTACCAGCTTCCCAGCACCACCCAACATTTGTGTCGTATTTTCCGCCGCCGGCCAAACGTTTCCCAAGATTTCGCCGTAAGGTGACGCGTGGCGTGATTTTGCGCGCAATAATGGGATGCATGCCAGTCATGAATGATGAAGTGCCCGACGAGGGCGATTATGATGCCGGCCGTGGCCGCGGCGAATTCGACAACATCACGCCCGAGGACTTCATCCACGGAGGCGGTTCCGGTCACGGCAACCCGCCGGGCTGGCTGGGGCCGTCCGACATCAACCGGGCGCGCCATCAGATGCCCATCGCGTATGTGGAGATCGTGCCCGTACGCACCGATGAGATGGGCCGCATCTCCCAGGTGGGCTCGCTGCTGCGCGTATCCGAGGACGGGTCGATCGAGCGTACGCTGATCACCGGCCGTGTGCTGTACCACGAGACGTTGCGCGAGGCCATCGCCCGCAATGTGGCCAAGGATTTGGGCGATATCGCCTTGCCGCTGCTGCCGATCGGGCTCCAGCCGTTCACCGTGGCCGAATTCTTCCCCACGCCGGGACTAAGCGAATGCTACGATCCGCGCCAGCACGCCATCGCACTGTGCTACGTGGTGCCTATCGCCGGCGACTGCAAGCCGCAGGATGAGACGCTGGATGTGGAATGGGTGGATCCCAAGAGCGACGTAATGGACACGTTCGTGGCGCAGATGGTCAACGGCCATGGGCGCATCGTGCGACAGGCGTTGGCCTGGGCCGGAATCTGACAGTTGTTTTGCCTTCCGTTGGAGGGGATGGCGCGTAGCGACGGAGGGCGGTCCGCGTTGAGACCGCTCCCAGCCGACTGTGCCGACAGCTCCGCCAGTGGGGCGCGAATGTGAAGGAGTAATTCATGGCAATCGAATTGGCCAATCATATCTACCGCGACGGCGAAGGCGTGCCGGTGGTGCTGATGAACGCCTACCCGGTGGACCACCGCATGTGGGACGTGTGCGCGAAGGCGCTCGCCGACTTCGCCGACCTGAACGACGTGCCGGACTTCCCGATCTGGGCTCCGGACATGGCCGGCTCCGGCGCATCCCCGGTGCCGAGCGACGCCGATTCGGGCCCCCGCATGGCGAACGGCGCGTACAGCGAGGCGTTGGATCGCCTGGCCGGAGCCTACGTGGACCTGATCAAGGCCGCCGGCTATGAGCAGGCGATTTGGGTCGGGCTGTCGATGGGCGGCTACGTGGCGATGGACATCCAGCGCCTGTACCCCGAAACGGTGGCCGGACTGGCCTTGTGCGACACGATGGCCGCGTCCGACGGCGTGGGCGGAGAGAACCGACTGAAGATGGCGGACGCCGCCGAACAGACGAACTCGGTCGAACCGGTGATGCACTTCGCGCAACCGGCCGATGGCGATTCCACCGTCAAAAAGACTCCTGAATTCATCGCGACCATGACCGGCTGGATCAACGAACAGAACCCGGCTGGTCTGGCTTGGCGTCAGCGCATGACCTACGGACGGCCTGAACTGGGGGCGGTGCCGGAAACGATCAGCGCACCGAGCCTGGTGGTATCCGGCGAACTGGACCCCTCCAGCAATCCGAGTGTGATGCGGCCGCTCGCCGAACGAATCACCGGCGCTGAATTCATCGATATTCCGGACTGCGGCCATTTCAGTGCCGTCGAACATCCGGATACCGTGGCGCGAGCACTGCTCTCGCTCGTCAAGCGCGTGCAGAGCGCGCAGAAGAACGCATAGGAGACCTCGATGACCGCTGACATTCATTTCTCGCCTCTGGCACTGACCCATGCGCTGCCGTTCCTGCCGCTCGCACAAGGCGACATCGACTATCAGGTGGACCGGCGAAGCGAACCCGGCCTGATCGACGAGCTGCTGGCCGAGCCGACCACCAAAGTCGTGCTTACGCGCGGCGGACTTGTCGCCGTACCGCGCGGCCAAGGCGAGCTTGTAGACTATGAGAACGTGAAAATGCGGCTCGCCACGTTGCCGGGCGCCTATGTGTCCGCCGAACTGGCACGCTACCCCGAAGCGGTCGCCATGTTCCTTGGCTCCTATGTCGGGGCGCGCGGCGAATCCGTGGTCGCCGTGGATATCACGCGCGTGCCGGAAGCCGGCGTTCCCGGTGTTGGCGGGATTGCCGGTGTTGGCGGTGCCGTCGGCGGCGTGCTCGGCACCCAGGATTCCGGCACTGTGGACGGCGCGCTGGGCAAGAACGGCATCAGCGGAGGTGCTGCCGCCGGAATACGGCAGCCGGGAAACGCCAAGGGTAATGGCGGCGTAGCCGCAGCCAAAATCGCCGGGCCGCTCGGTGTACCGGATTCGGCCGGGCAAGGTGCGGACGATGCCTTCGATGATTCGGTCGGCGCGCCCGTACAGCCCTTGGCCCCGAAGCCCACGCTGCTGCAACAGGCCGTGACCCGGTTCGACTGGGTGGACCTGCGCGGATTTGCCCCTCACTCCAACGCGCGCGAGGCCGGGCAAGCCACCAGTGCCATCACCTTAAGCATCTGGCACAGCCGCCAGCGGTTCTGTCCCACCTGTGGCGCGGCGGTCCGGCCGGCGCTCGCCGGATGGGCGCAGCGATGCACCAACGAGGCGGACGGCAACCGTGTGCTGTTCCCACGCGTGGAGCCGGCGGTCATTACCGCCATCGTGGACGGGCACGACCGTCTGCTGCTGCAACACAACGCGGCATGGAAGGATTCGAGGCTGTATTCGGTGTCCGCCGGATTTGTGGAGGCGGGGGAGAACCTTGAACACGCCTGCCGCCGCGAGGCCATGGAAGAGACCGGCATCAAGCTTGGCGAGGTGCGGTACCTGGGTTCGCAGCCGTGGCCGTTCCCGGCTTCGCTGATGATGGCGTTCAAGGCACATGCGATCACCACCGACGTGCGTGTGGACGGCGAGGAGACCATGACCGCGCGATGGGTCACACGCGACGAATACACGGCCGAGCTCATCGCCGGCCGTATGGCGGCGCCGGGCCGCGCCACCATCGCCCGCTACATGATTGAGGAATGGCTCGGTCGCGAGCTGTGACGGACCGCGAAGATAGGTTAGGCTTATGACTATGAGTGATGACAACGAAAACGAACAGCCGCTGAATCTCGACATTCCCGACCACCTCGAATACTCCGAGGAACATGCATGGGTGGACCGTTCGGTCGACCCCGCAATCATCGGCATCACCGAATACGCCGCCGACCAGCTTGGCGAACTTGTGTTCGTGGATCTGCCTGAGCCTGGCGCCCGTGTGGAGGCCGGCGACGAGATCGTGGAGCTTGAATCCTCCAAGGCCGTCCAGCCGCTGATCAGTCCCGTGGCGGGTACGGTCAAGTATGTGAACCGTGACGTGGCGGACGACCCGTCCGTGGTCAACGGCGATCCGTACGGCGAAGGCTGGCTGCTGAAGGTCGAGCTTGACGACGATGAGCCGGAGCTGCTGAGCGCCGACGAATACGCGAAGGTCGTGCGGTAGTTCCACCCATAGCTCCCCTCCCTGAGGGGAGCCAGTATGTGGCATCAAACCTATATGCATCGTGCCTCTTATGGAGGGGGAGCCAAGAAAATGAGGCGTATGGCCTATATTGGTGTCTATGAGAAGCCCACGCGAGGATTTTGAGGCGGCAGGCAAGCGACTGCCTTGGGATGCTGCTGCTCGCAGTGCAGCGCTGTCCGCCACCGCGCCAGTCTCTGACGTCAAGGCATCCGCCAATGGCGCCGACAATGCCAGCAATGCTGAACATTCCGATGACATGCCCACCGTGCCGATTCCCGCACGCAAGGCTGCCACGACGTTCGACACCCCCTCCAAGCGTGAGCGCATCGAGGTCAAGCCGCCGATCACCCGATTCATACGTCGTGCCGTCACCCGCGTGTTCGGTGTATGGTCACGCATCTCCACTCAGGTGGTGCGCCAATGGGACTGGTATCCGCGAGTGGAACCCTATGTGGGTTATGGTACCGGCGATTACTCGCGTCTGATCTGCCGCACGGTATACGCCCCCAGGCACGCGCAATCCGGCGAACTGATCCGCGGCATCCGCGGCATGCTTGCCATACCCGCGCCGCGCACCCACGTGCAGGCCAGCATTGATGACATGCCGCTCAACACCGTGCAGATCGGCGTCTCCGAGGTCTATGACAAGGTGGACCGCACGCGCGATCTCGGCAGCGAATACGCCATCTCCGATTCCGCCGGATATCTCGACCTCGTGGCCGAGCATCGTCTGGTGCCCGGCATCCATCGCGTCTCCTACAGCGTGGCCAACCGCAAACCCGTGAGCGCCAACCTGTACACCATCCCCGCCAGTGCCAAAGTCGGCATCATCTCCGATGTGGACGACACCATCATGATCACGCAGGCCCCGGTGCCATGGAAGGCCGCGTACAACCTGCTGTTCCTCAACCCCAAGAAGAAAGCCTCCGTGCCGGGCATGAGCGTGCTGTTCACCCGCATCGCCGACCTGTTCCCCGGCGCACCGTTCTTCTATCTTTCGACATCGCCCTGGAATGTGGAGAGTTCGATTCGCAACTTCATCACTGACCATGGTTTTCCCGAAGGCCCGCTGCTGCTGCGCGACCTCGACCCGAGGCCCAAGACCTTCGTACCCACCGGCCCCCAGCACAAACTTGAGTTTGCCGAACAACTTATGGCCGACTTCCCAGACATGAAGTTCATTCTGGTGGGCGATGACGGGCAGAAAGACCCGACCACGTACGCCACCATCGCCCGCAGATATCCCGGACGTGTACTGGCGATCGTCATTCGTGAGTTGAGCCCGCGCGAATCAACCGGATTGGCGTCGGTGACGGGGCTCACCTCGACCCAGCCGACTCCGGTAACCGATGTGCCAGTATTCACCGGCACCACCGGCTCGAACATTCTGAAGACCATGCTGCCGTATCTGAAGACGGTGTTGCGATAGGCGCGGCGTGATGAACACTGAATGCGTCCCGGTGCGGTGCCTCGCCTATAATCGCGTGGTATGACTGACGAGAGCACAAACGCCGCGGCCGCGATGCCGCCTTACGCCAAGCGCGAGCCGAAGCGCCGCGAATTCCACGGTGACGTTTTCGAAGACGATTACGAGTGGATGCGAGACAAAGACTCCGATGATGTGCGCAGCTACGTAGCTGCCGAAAACCAGTACTGCGAGCGTCGCATGGCGCATCTGGCGGATTTCCGGCATACGTTGTTTGAAGAGCTGAAATCGCATGTGGAAGAGACTGATATGTCGGTTCCCACGCGCGTCAATGATTACTGGTACTTCACCCGCACGCAGCAGGGCAAACAGTATGGCGTGCAATGCCGCATCCCCGTGCGCGATGCCGATGACTGGGACCCGCCGGTCGTGGATCCGCAAGGCGCGCCCGGCTCCATGCCCGGTGAACAGGTCGTTTTTGATGCGAACAAGGAATCCGAGGGGCATGACTTCTTCCGGCTCGGCGGCTTGGATCTGAGCAAGGACGGCCGTTGGATGCTGTACGGCGTGGATGTTGCGGGAGACGAGCGATATGATTTCCGCATTCGCGACCTTGCCGGGCTGGAGACCGGGGAGCCGGTCAGCGAACTGCCCGAACAGTTCACCGGCATTGGCAGCGCATGCTTCACGCCGGACGGCCAATGGGTGTTCTGGGTGGAATTGGACGATTCCTGGCGGCCGCTCGCTGTGTGGCGTCATCGTGTTGGCACGGCGGTCGAATCGGATGTGTGCGTGTACCGAGAAACCGATGAACGGTTCTGGGTGGGCGTTGGCATCAGTTTTGATGAGCGCAATATCGTGATCGGCACCGGTTCCAAAACCACCACCGAAGTGCTGATGCTGCCGGTGGCCACGCCTGAAGGCGAATTCCAAGCTTTCATTCCGCGTCAGAACGATATTGAATATGATGTGAGCTTTGCCTGTTTTGAAGGCGCGGGGGAGAACGGTGCGGATGTGCCACTCGCCGTGGTCTATCACAACGCTGCCAATCCGAATTTCGAAATCGACGTCATTGACATGCGTGGCCATGAGCCGCCGTACCGACTCGGCGAAGGCGTGTGCATTGCCGCCGGGTCGCCGTACGGCTGTGAACATGGTGAGCCGGATAAGCCGATTACCGAGGCATACTTCAACGCCGTCAATCCGGCGATATTGCAGGGTGCCCACGGTCTGGGCATCGAAGGCATCGCGTTGCATCGCAACTTTGTGTCCCTGAGCTACCGTGCCGACGGCCAGCCGCACGTGGCATACATGACCAAGAGCGCGGCTGCCGCCGACTTCCTGGCCGGACGGCCGTGGCGGTTTACGGAATTGCTGCCGCCTGCCCTGGAGGACGACTGGGACATGGTTGCCGACGATCGCGAAAACTTCACCGGCGATCATGGCGAAATCTTGTGGACCGAAGATGAGGCCCCCACGGATCACACGTCATCTTCCGATGGTGCTAGCGACGACCACCTGCCCGGTGAGACCCGGCGCTTGTACACCATCGGCGTCGGCGGCAACCCCTCGTATGAGGCGCCGCGCATGCGCTACTCGTTCGCCAGCTACACCCGCCCGGGCGAGTTGCACGAAATCGATCCCGCCACCGGTGAAGATGCGCTGCTGAAGCGAGCCACCGTGTTGGGCAACTTCAATCCACGCGATTACATGGAACGCCGTGTGTGGATTACCGCGCGCGACGGCGAACGCATTCCTGTTTCCCTCGTCTGGCACCGCGATTGCCCGGCGCAGGATTCGCCGATGTTCATTACCGGATATGGTGCATACGAGATTTCCTCCGATCCGGGGTTCTCGGTCTCTCGTCTGAGCATGTTGGATCGCGGTGTGCTGTACGCCGTGCCGCATATTCGTGGCGGCGGCGAAATGGGACGCGCCTGGTATGAGCAGGGGCGCAGACTGAACAAGAAGCATTCCTTTGAGGACTTCGTGGACGCCACACGCGCGCTGCAGAAGGCGCATTTGGCTGATGCTTGGCGCACCGTGGCCAACGGCGGATCCGCTGGCGGCCTGCTGATGGGCGCGATTGCCAATATGGCGCCCGAATGCTACGCCGGTGTTGAGGCGGATGTGCCGTTCGTGGACGCGTTGACCTCCATTCTTGACCCGGACTTGCCGTTGACCGTCACCGAATGGGACGAATGGGGAGACCCGTTGCATGACCCTGAGGTGTATCAGTATATGAAGTCGTACACGCCATACGAGAATGTGCCGGTCGCCGTGCTCGAGGGCGGCAACGACGAGGCTGCCGGTGACGGCAGTGCTGATGGGGCTGCCACCGGCGCGGTCGCCGCCGCGCAATTCCCGAGAATCTTCATTACCACCTCGATGAACGACACCCGCGTGCTGTACGTCGAGCCGCTCAAATGGCTGGCCCGTTTGCAGTCCGCCGGCGTGGACGCGGTGGCCAAGATTGAGGTCGAGGCCGGTCACGGCGGTCTATCCGGGCGTTACAAGCAATGGGAAGAGGTTTCCTATGAGAACGCTTGGTGCATGGATGTGATGGGGCTCGCTCATTAGGCCATGTCCACTAGCTGAGCGGGTTCGGGCCGGCAGGTGATAGCGCGAGTAGGCTCCTTGAACTATGGCAAAGACATATAAAATCGCCGTTATTCCCGGCGACGGTATTGGCAAGGAAGTCACTCCGTGGGCTCAGAAGGCTTTGGAAAAGGCCGCTGAAGGCGTAGCTGACTTCGAGTACGAGAACTTCGACTTGGGTGCCGAGCGCTATCTGCGCGATGGTGCGATCCTGCCCGAGGACGAAGAGGAGCGCATCAAGGCCAACGACGCGATTCTGCTCGGTGCCGTGGGCGATCCGCGCATCAAGGCCGGCATTCTGGAACGCGGCCTGCTGCTCAAGCTCCGCTTCGACCTCGACCAGTACGTGAACCTGCGCCCCTCCAAGCTGTACAAGGGCGTCACCTCGCCGCTCGCCAACCCCGGCGACATCGACTTCGTGGTGGTACGTGAAGGCACCGAAGGTCTGTACTGCGGTGCCGGCGGCGCGGTGCGCCGCAACACCCCGCAGGAGGTGGCCACCGAGGTGTCCATCAACACCGCATACGGTGTGGAGCGTGTGGTGCGTTACGCCTTCAAGCTCGCTATGAAGCGCAAGAAGCACGTCACCCTGGTGCACAAGAAGAACGTGCTCGTCAACGCCGGTGATATGTGGCAGCGCATCGTCGACAAGGTCGGCGAGGAATACCCTGAGGTCACCCACGACTACCAGCACATTGATGCGGCCACCATCTTCCTGGTCTCCGACCCGAGCCGTTTCGATGTGATTCTCACCGACAACCTCTTTGGCGACATTCTGACCGATGAGGCCGGCTCCGTGGTGGGCGGCGTGGGCTACTCCGCCTCCGGCTGCATCAACGCCTCCGACGAGTTCCCGTCCATGTTCGAGCCGATTCACGGTTCCGCTCCGGACATCGCCGGTCAGAACAAGGCCAACCCGACCGCCGCCATCCTCTCCGCCGCCATGCTGCTCGAGCATCTCGGCTTTGATGATGCGGCCAAGAAGATCCATACCGCCGTCGAAGCGGACATCGAGGAGCTCGGCTCCACCGTGCGCTCCACCGACCAGGTCGGCAAGGACATTCTGGCCCGCATGTGACCTCAAACTTGGCTCCCCTCGCTGAGGGGAGCCAGAAAACTCTCTATACTGAGTTGCATGCAAATGCGACATGGGGAATGCAAAACCGTTGGCAGCAAACTAGTCGCCGTGACCGTATCCGTCGATGATGACGGCACCGCACAGTCATGCCATATCAGCGGTGATTTCTTTATTGAATCAGTTTCGGATGCCGAATCTCATGCTTTGTTGCATGACCTGGAACGAGCTCTAATTAGCGATGATTCATTGCGGTCCGTATTGGACGCCCATCCTAGTTGCCAAATTATCGGCACAGATGAAATTGCCATCAAAACCGCATACAGCCGAGCCGTAAGCAGCAACTTACCCCCGCTGGCGGGGGCTCCAGCGCAGCGGGTGGGGGTGGGCAGCCCCGATGCGCCGAACATCCCAGCATCCATCAATACACAAACCAAGCAGCCCGACAAAAGCTCTGAATACCGGGAGCGCTGGAACGCCCTCAAGCCTCAACTCACCGTGATCCACGGCCATCCGCGTACTCCGGACGAGCAAATGGCCATTGACGAGACCTGGGCGCGTGAAGTCGCAGCAGGAACACGACAGCCGACCATCCGATTATGGGAGTGGGCGGGCCCGGCTGTGGTCATCGGCCGTTTCCAATCGGCCCAGGACGAGGTGAATCTGGACATTGCCAAGCAGCTCGGCTTCGACGTGGTACGCCGTTGCACGGGCGGCGGAGCGATGTTTATCGAACCGGGCAACACCATTACCTATTCTCTGTATGCGCCGCTCGATTTCGTTCAGGGCGTAAGCATCGAAGAATCCTACCGGCTCTGTGACTGGTGGCTGGTCGAAGCGCTGCGCGAACTTGGTTTAGATGTGCGGTTCGCGGGCCTCAATGATATCGCCTCGCAGTACGGCAAGATCGGGGGAGCGGCGCAGCGGCGCTTCCCCGTAGGCTCAGGCGGCGCGGTGCTGCACCATGTGACCATGGCATATGACATCGATGCGGCCAAGATGAGCCGTGTGCTCAACACCAGTCGCGAGAAGATGTCAGACAAAGCGGTGAAATCAGCGGTCAAACGCGTGGACCCGATGAAAAGCCAGACGGGTCTCAGCCGCGAACACATCGTCGAGCACCTTATTGACTGGTTTGCGGCGTGATTTCACCGATGGCCGTATACGATTTTGCCGCTGGCCGTGCGCGGTTTTGTCATGGGCGAGCGCGGTAGCCGCGACAGTGCCGTTTTTCGCGGTAACGCATTCGTCAGCATGTCGTACGGCTATCGGATCGTGCCACACATGAAGTGACGAATGAGGGCATGCTCCTGACGAAACCTGTGGGGCGCGTTACAATATGACGGATGGGCGACGACGGTCATAGGACAATAAGGATGGTGCGATGAGCTTGGAAACGCCAAACGCTTTTGCTGACGAGGAAAACATCCTGTTGCATACGGCATTGTTCAAGCAGGTATCGCCAGCCGAAGCCGAGGAGCTGTTGCCGCATTTGAAGCATGCGACGTTCGATAAAGGCGACTATATCTTCTCCGAAGGCGATACCGATCAGCGCATGTATTTACTGGAGCAGGGGCGCGTCAAGCTGATTCGCACTTCTTCCGATGACCGCGTGCAGCTGCTGTCCATCCACGCGCCGGGCGAAGTGCTTGGCGAGATTCCGGTATTCGACCCTCATGGTGGCCCGCGCACCGCGTCCGCGGTGTCCATGAGCCATGGCACGCGCGTGGTCTGGCTGGAGCATGATGCCCTGTTCGCATGGCTTGATGAGCATCCGCGTGTGGCCATCGACACGCTCGCCGAGCTGTCGTCCGTCTGCCAAAAAGAAGAAATCCGTGCCC
>OGXF01001358.1_pt1 | contig 17901 bp, 16 predicted proteins | sample 1576191 | NCBI WGS metagenome assembly OGXF01 (sample SAMEA3541545, study PRJEB24748) | human gut metagenome | biome: human gut; feature: human-associated habitat; material: faeces | place: China | collected 2012
CCTGCAAAAGCTTTTCCAGTTTCTGCTCTGCAGTCCGGTCAAACTTGGTTCCCCGAATCAATCCATCTTTCAGGTTACCAAAAGTAATGAGCTTCTGTGAACCTTCTGTTCCATCAGCCATATCCAGATAATGCAGCAATGTCAGATAATGCCATTCATCCATATCTGAGTTAATATAAAACTCAGGAAGTTGAATTTCAATCACTTCATGAAAACTCTGTACCTCAAGCATATTTCGACTGCTATGAAAAACAGCCCCACTTTTTGCAGCAATCTCCTCTCCAGAACGATTTTGTAACCGTTTTACTGCTGCCAGCAGCATTTCCTGAAATGCACGATTTTCTGTTTGATTTTTGTATTCCATAACTTCTCCTTTGCGAACATTTTATCGCATCATATAATAATCAATGTTTATGCAAGAATTTGGGTGGTTTCATAAATCTGGCTTTGTCCGGATTCTCTTTCATCCATTCCCGGGCAAAATCCATTACCTCAGTCATAGTTTCATAATCTTTTCCACAAAAACAGCAACTTGGGCATGTTGGACATGGCCATCCCTTATTTTTGAATCTGCATGCGTCTAAATGTCGGTATGCTCTTAATAAATTTGCTTCATATTCTTCTTTAGACTGTGAAGCTTCCCTGTTTTCACGATAATAAAGGTGATACATTTTTTTAGTCATATGTTTTTTGATTCTGGTATATAAATTTCCTTTTAATTTGTCCACAATCAGCATATTATACAATCCTCCGTAAGTTTTATTACTATGTTGACTTTTCCTTTAAATTTCATTATAGTTGTAATTATATTATTTACAATCATCAAAATAAAAAATATGTACAGTTTCTCAACACATTAAAAAGAGCTGTTGAGAACTTGGGATGTTTTTGACAAACCAGAAATATTTTCGCCTCAAAAACGTGAAACCAAAATCATTATATCATACTACAAGGAGTTTCTTATCATGAAATATTCAACGAAATTAAGTGATACTGTTCATGTGATGGTTCTGATTGCTATCAACCAGGAAAAATCCCTCTCCAGTGCCTCAATTGCAGAAAGTGTCCATACAAATCCCGGCTTTGTACGCCAGCTTATGTTAAAACTAAAAAAAGCTGAACTTATGACCAGTGTAGCCGGACATGCCCGTCCTTCTCTTTCAAAACCAGCAGACCAGATTACATTGCTGGATATTTATAAGGCAGTTGAAGGCGAGAAACCGCTGCTTCATTTAGATACTCATACAAACCCTGATTGCGGCGTTGGCATTAACATTCAGTTATCTTTGCAGGGATTCTATAATGAAATTCAAAAAAACGCTGAAGAAAAGATGAATACAATTACTTTACAGGATATCATAAATACTTATTACCAGCGAACATCCATGCAAAATGATTTACAGAATATTATATAGCAGGAGAAACGAGAAAGGACTTCCAGATATGGATTATCTTCTAAATGATGACGAATCTGATAACAATTTGGCGAGGAAAATTTTTATATTTTCTAATCCAGGAATTTTCTTGTTATCATGCCCGCCTCCGTGCGGGCATTTTTTAATTCAGCAGAGCACCGCAGGCGGTCTTTCCTATAAAGTAAAAAAAGCGGTAAATTCAGCTCATCTGCAAGCTCCAGTGCCTCCCTGGGAAACTCATCAAAAAAACGTGTCTTGTGTTTTAGTCTCTTGACATTATCATAAGCAATTCTCCTGAGCTAAATGTAACTCTGGCATGTTCGCTGATTATCTCATTGCTTACAGTAAGTCCACTGTCTGCTGCTGTCAGACAATAGTTACTCAGGGGATATTTAAATCCTTCCAGAGTCAGATCTGTCACATTTCCTCCAAATGGAAAAAATGACACATATTTTCCAAACTGTTCTGACTTTTTCAGAACTGTTCCGTCTGAAATAAGCTTCATATAATTATACCGATCCACAAGTGTTACTTCTGCCCCCTGGTTTTGTGCCAGGACAAGGAGTCCGAAATTCGCCATCAGATGATCTACTCTGTTTCCTGTCACACCAAAGATCACTATCTTTTTCGCACCGGTCCTGATTGCATAATTCATGGCAGACTGTGTATCTGAGTCATCTTTTTCCGGTCTCAGGCGGATAACTTTTATTTCTTTTTTTTCATTTCCAAAGCCTTTTTGCAATTTCCACTCAGTCATTCCACCATAGGGAATTTCACTGTCCATACTTCTTTCTTCATGAATTTCCAGGAATTTTTTTCCATCTTCAGACAGACTGTCAAAATCTCCAATAACTGCATCCGGCAAAAGCTGATGCTCCAGAAAGAATTCCAGCCCTTTATCAGCTGCAATCAGACAGGCTTCATTCTTTTTTAAAAAATCGAGGGCAAAATCACTGTGGATATTGCCCCCGCTTACAATTATCGTATCTATCATGCTCTTCCTCAGTCAATCCTTCTTATGATCTCATCCATTCGTTCTCTGGCATGTTTTACATTTTTTGCCAGATCATCGTTGAAAACATAAGAACCTGCTACCAGCAGATTTGCACCTGCTGTGAGCACTGTCTCCATTGTCTCATCATTGATGCCACCATCAACCTGAACATCTACATCCAAATCCTCGGCCTCGATCAGTTCACGTACTTCCCTGATCTTCTCCGTACATTCTTCCATATACTTCTGACCGCCAAATCCCGGCTGTACAGTCATGATCAGAACCATATCCACATCGCTGAGCATATGGCTTATATCATTTACAGGTGTAGCCGGTTTGATGGAAACCCCCACCTTCACACCTGCTTCCCTGATCTGTTCAATAGTTCTCTCAAGATCTTCACATGCCTCCGCATGTACTGTAATGGAATCTGCCCCACATTCCACAAAATCTCTGATATATCTCTCAGGCTCTGTAACCATGAGATGTACATCAAAAAACAACTTTGATTCCTTTCGGATAGACTTTATCACCGGCATTCCAAAAGAAATACTCGGTACAAAATCACCATCCATAACATCAATATGAAGCCATTCAATCCCCTCTTTTTCCAGGGTTTTGATCTGTTCGCCCAAACGGTTAAAATCTGCCGATAAAATAGAAGGGCACAACTGATACATAATTAGAATCTCCTTTTCTCTTTTAATTCATTATAAAGTCCCAGATAATCTTCATAGCGAAGCTGGCTGATCTCATGCTCAGCCAATGCTGCTTTCACACCACAGTCCGGTTCATGGATATGTCTGCATCCCTGAAATCTGCACTGTTCTTCATATCTGCGAAACTCCGGAAAATACGCCTTAAGTTCCTGTTCTTCTATATCTGTCAGATATAAAGAAGAAAATCCCGGTGTATCCATCAGATAAGTATCATGTCCCACCGGTATCACCTGAGAATGACGCGTGGTATGCTTTCCACGTTTCAGCTTCTTACTTATCTCCCCGGTTTCCATCTGTACATTTTCCTGCAGTGCATTGGTGATTGAAGATTTTCCTACACCGGAAGGTCCTGCAACTACAGTTGTTTTTCCTTTCAGGATCTCATGTATCTCATCCAGTCCCTCTCCATTAAAAGTACTGGAAAAAATCACATCATATCCACAGCTCTTATAAGTTTCATATAAAAACTCCAGTTCTTCCTGTTTTGCAAGATCTTTCTTGTTAAAACATATAACAGCCGGAACATTCTCTTTCTCCATCATGATCAGAAAACGGTCAAGCAGCATAAAATTAGGTTTCGGACTCTCCATCGCAAAAATCACAAAAGCCTGATCCACATTGGCAACGGCCGGACGGATCAATGAATTTTTTCTGGGAAGGATGGCAGTCACACTGCCTTCCTTCTCCTGTTCATCCAAAACCTCTATCTCCACATTATCCCCTACAAGAGGTTTCTGTTTATCTTTTCTGAATATTCCCTTTGCCTTGCATTCATAAATCTCATCATTTTCTGCATAGATGTAATAAAATCCTGCAATTCCTTTGATTATCTTTCCCTGCATGGATCATTCAGCCTTAGCAAATGTAATAGAATAATTTCCGAGTTCCTTATAAGTGCCGTTAATCTGTTCAGACAGATACAAAGTACCCTCGCTGATACCAGGTGCACCTGTGATATTCAGATCATACGGGAACTGGATTACCTGATCTTCCAGAACAACTGAAGCAGTCGGTGTTCCGTTTACATTCTGGATCAGTTCCAGACGTACCGGACCTCCGGAATATCCTGACGGAGTATTCAGAGTCTGTGTACATTTCCATACTTCCCCGGCTGCTGCCGCCGCACTGTTATCTGCTGTCTGTGCCGGAGCATCAGATGATGCAGCAGTATCTGCGCTGTCACTCTGAGCCGAAGGTTCCTGATCTCCGGTACTTACTGTGATCACAACATTTACATTATCCGGATCTTCCCAGTTTCCGGCTTCCGGTTCCTGTGAAATTACTTCTCCTTCTGCCACCTCTGTACTCTTTTCCTCTTTTACTTCCACATTGAGGAACTTACCAAAAGTAGTAACTGCATCATTCTTTGTCATCCCGACAACACTTGGAACCTCCACACTGTCTCCATAGTCCACGCCTCGACTGACAAGCAGTGTTACGCTGTCCCCTGCTGAAACAGAGTTTCCGGCTGCCGGAGTTGTGGAGACTGCATATCCCGGATCTGTAACCGGAGTACCATCATCATTTAATTCACTGTATTCTTTCTGTATCTCAACAGTTAATCCCATATCTTCCAGAGTCTGCTGTGCGTCTACTCCGGTCTGTCCATCCACATCCGGAATTGTGATCTTCTGCGCACCCTTGCTGATATAATACTTAATGGTCGTATACTGCTCTACTTTACTTCCCTTTGGAATATCCTGTGAAGAAATGGTTCCTTTTGCCTGATTTGAAGCCTCCTCGCCCATAGGCTGAATACCCAGTTTCATATCCTTTGTGATATTCTTTGCTTCATCCTCTGTTTTTCCTACCAGATTCGGCACAGTTATCATTCCGTCATCATCTGATTCCGATGTATCCTGGGCCTCAGTTTTTTTGTCTGTATCATTGTTACTTCCAATAAGTCCGGACGCCTTTCCTGCGACCAGAATGATTGCTATCAGAATCACAACCCCCATCAGAAGCATTACAATAGTCAGCCCATGTCCGCCTCCTTTTTTCTTTTTCTCAGGCTTATCTGATTTCTTCCTGTGCTTTTTCACTTCCGGCTCATCATCATAATCTGTTTCATTGATTTCTTCTTCCAGAGCCTCAGGTTCTGACTTTGCGATCTGCTTCGGCATATGTTTGATCTCGCCAAGCTCCTTATCTGAGATCACAACTGTTTTTGCTTCGTTATCCACAGACGTCAGCGTTACGAAATCTCCCTGTGGATCGATCAGAGAATGCTTCAGATCTGCGATCACATCCTCCATATTCTGATAACGGCGATCCACGCTTTTCTGTGTACATTTCAGAATGATCTGCTCCAGACTGTGGGGAAGCTCCGGTGTATAAATACTTGGAGGAACAATCTCTTCCTGAAGATGTTTGATAGCAATAGCTACTGTGGTATCTCCGTCAAAAGGAACCTTCCCTGTAACCATTTCATACATTGTGATACCCAGTGAATAAATATCACTCTTCTCATCACTGTATCCGCCTCTGACCTGTTCCGGTGAACTGTAATGAACAGATCCCATTACATTTGAGCTTATGGTATTGGAAGAAGCGGCTCTTGCAATACCAAAATCTGTTACTTTTACCTTTCCATCCATGGAAATGATAATATTCTGCGGTTTTACATCACGATGTACAATCCCATGGCTGTGTGCAGCTTCCAGTCCCATGGAGACCTGGATTGCAATACTGGTTGCTTCTTTTACAGAAAGCTTTCCCTTTTTGGAAATGTACTCCTTGAGAGTAATTCCCTCAATAAGCTCCATAACAATGTAATAAACTCCGTTATCGTCACCAACATCAAATACATTCACTATATTCGGATGTGTCAGGACTGCTGCAGCCTGAGCCTCACTTTTAAACTTGCGGATAAACGTCGTATCCTCTCTGAATTCCGGCTTAAGAACTTTTACAGCAACAAACCGATTCAGCTTATGGTCTTTTGCCTTGTATACGTCCGCCATTCCGCCGGTACCAATTTTTCCTAATATCTCATAGCGTTCTGCTATGATCATTCCCGTTTTTAACATGCTTTCACCTCGTCTGTGAATGGTTCTACCAATACAATTGCAATATTATCCTTGCCGCCATTGCGGTTTGCTTCTCTTATAAGTATCCTGCCTTTTTCATCCAGATCTGTAGATGTGTCAGAAATGATTTCCCTCAGCTGGCTGTCCTCAACCATGTTGCTGAGCCCGTCCGAACACATCAAAACTACATCTCCGGGTTCCAGTTTCAGATCAAAGAAATCAATATCCACTGTTTTCTCTGCTCCAAGTGCTCTTGTAATGATATTTTTCTTCGGATGCTTCCTTGCCTGTTCAGGGTCAAGTTCTCCCATTCTTACCATCTCCTGCACCAGTGAGTGATCCCTTGTTATCTGCTGAATCTTCTCTCCGATCACATAAAGTCTGCTGTCACCTACATTTGCCACATAAGCGTAATGTCCTACGATAGTAGCTGCCACTATCGTTGTTCCCATTCCTCTGAGTTTCTCATCCTGCTGTGCCTGGGTAAGAATCTCGGTATTTACACATTCAATGGCATGACGGATTACCTTTACCGGATTAAAATCCGCATCCTGCCGGATTTCCTCCACCATGGATGTAACCGCATGAGAGGATGCATAATCACCTGCATTATGACCACCCATACCATCTGCAACAACAAACAGATTCGGAAGATTTCCAACCGGGTCAGCAGTTGCGAACACATAATCCTGGTTCATCTTCCGCTTTTGCCCGACATCAGTAGCTGAATATATCCTCATGTCACTTCTCGCTTTCTGTTTTTTCCATATAACTTTTTCTTAACTGTCCACAGGCACCGTCGATATCACTGCCCATTTCCCTTCTAATAGTAACATTTATTCCACATTTTTCAAGTTTTATTTTGAAATTCTCCACAGCCTGTCTTGTTGAACGCACAAAGGAACGTTCCTTAATAGGGTTTACCGGGATCAGATTTACATGGCAGTTCATATCTCTGATTCTGCCGGAAAGTTCCCTTGCATCCTCATCGCTGTCATTAACTCCGGCTACCAGACTGTATTCAAATGTGATCCTGCGCCCGGTTTCTTTAAAATAATAACGGCAGGCTTCCAGAACCTCATCCATGCTGTATTTGTTTGCGATCGGCATCAGTTCCCGTCGCTTCACATCATTAGGTGCGTGAAGAGAAAGTGCAAGTGTCATCTGAAGCTTTTCTTTTGCAAGGTCATAAATCTTCGGAACCAGCCCACAGGTAGATACAGTCAGGTTTCTCTGACTGATATGAAGTCCTCCTTCTTCTGTCAGGATATGTATAAACCTGAGAAGATTTTCATAATTATCAAGAGGTTCCCCCGTTCCCATGACCACAACATTGGAAACTCTTTCTCCTGTCAGAGCCTGTATCCTGTATATCTGATCCAGCATTTCTGACGGGAGAAGACATCTGGTCAGTCCTCCTATGGTAGATGCACAGAATCTGCATCCCATGCGGCATCCCACCTGAGAAGAAATACAGACAGAATTTCCATGTTTATACCGCATGAGAACACTCTCTATCACATTTCCATCACTGAGACGGAACAGATACTTCTGTGTACCATCAATCCGGGATGTCTGTACATCTACCATCTTCAGTGCTGTGACAGGATATTCTTTCAGTTTTTCCCTCAGGCTTTTGGAAAGATTGGTCATCTCATCATAAGAAGTAACAAGGTGTTCATGCAGCCAGCTGTAAATCTGCTTCGCACGAAAAGGCTTATCTCCCAGAGTGGTCATCAGTTTCTTTAATTCGTCGATCGTCATTGACTTAATGTCTGTCATTACTTATTTTCTCCTGAATTTTGCAATAAAGAAGCCATCTGTTTTGTGTACTCCCGGCAGAAGCTGAAGATAACCCAGAGCTGTTGTCTCAGAATGCAGTTCTTCCGGAAGATACGGATCAATACTCTCCAGTTTGAACGGATGATTATTCATAAACCACAACATGTTCTCTTCATTCTCTTCCTTTGCGATAGTACAGGTACTAAATACCAGCACTCCGCCCGGTTTCACATATTCTGCCGCATTGTCAAGGATTGTTCTCTGAAGGATTACAATCTCTTCCTGCTTCTGTGCTGTCACCCTGTATTTGATCTCCGGCTTCTTTCCAATTACTCCATATCCGGAACATGGGACATCTGCCAGAACGACATCTGCCTTGAGTTCTGAATCTACATCAAATACCGTAGCATCCATCACATGAGCCTGCACATTAATGCAGTCTGTTCTGTGAATATTCTCTTCGATCATATCCACTTTGTACTGGCTGATATCGCGTGCATCTACTGTTCCGTAATCTCCCATTTTATCTGCAACATGGAGACTCTTTCCACCAGGTGCTGCGCACATATCTATCACATAATCCCCTTTTTGCGGATCTGCAATTTCTGCCACCAGCATGGAGCTTACATCCTGCACCTGGATTTTCCCCTGTATAAATGCATCCAGTGCAAGAATATGGTTATAATTTGAAATTTCATATGCATAGGGAAGATAAGGTGCAGGTTTCACTTCCACTCCCTGATCGACCAGGCTCTCATAAATCTCTTTCTGTGGATATTTATGAGTTCTGCAGCGTACTGTGATCGGTTTCTCAGTGAGAAAATCTGTAAGGATCTTTTCTGTTTTTTCTTCCCCGTAATCCTCAAGCCAACGGTTTACCAGTGTTTCCGGCATAGAATATCTGACAGACAGATATCTGACCGGATTTTCTTCCCTTGAAGGAAGTTTCAGATTTTTCCACTCTCTAGCAATCGTACGAAGAACACCGTTTACAAAAGGTTTCAGGCTGTAAAAGCCTTTTCTCTGTGCCAGCTTCACCGCTTCATTACACACTGCGCTGTCCGGCACACTGTCCATAAACCTGATCTGATAAACTGCACTTCTCAGGATTTCCCTGATCACAGGCTTCATTTTATCTACAGATACTTTTGAATATGAATCAATAATATAATCTATTAAAATACGATATTCCAGTGTTCCTTCACAGACTCTTGTAATAAAAGCTCTCTCCTGTCTTGGAAGGAACTGATATTTGGAAAGAGCATTGCGGATTGCAATATGGCTGTGTTTTCCCTCTTCCTCAATTTCCAGTAATATCTGTAATATCAGTTCTCTTGTATTTATTCCATTAGTCACGGTCTCTTCCTCCGGCAAGTATGATCAGTCTTAAAAGCTGCAGGATTGATGAAGCAAGTGCTGCAACATAGGTGAGTGCTGCCGCTGTAAGAACCTTCCTTGCACCTTTTACCTCATCGTTTCCAAGCATTCCTGAACTTCCAAGCATTTTCAACGCTCTTGAAGAAGCATTGAATTCTACCGGAAGAGTTACAAGCTGAAAAAGAACCGCAAATGTAAACAAAATGATTCCAACAGTCAGCAGTGGACGGATTGAGAAAATCAGTCCTGCCAGAAACAATGGCCAGGAAAGTGTGGAACCGATGTTTGCAACAGGCACAATCGCAGAGCGAAGATTCAATGGCACATAGTTAGTCGCATGCTGAATAGCATGTCCACATTCATGCGCAGCCACCCCGATCGCAGCCACAGATGTTTTATCATATACATCCTGGGAAAGTGCCAGTTTCTTACTTCCCGGATCATAGTGGTCTGTCAGGCTGCCGGATATGGGTACTACCGTAACATCCGTAATTCCCGACATACGAAGAATCCGTCTGGCAGCATCGGCGCCTGTAAGCCCCGATGCACTGCGCACTCTGCTGTAAACAGAAAACGTACTCTTTACCTTTGCAGATGCCAGTAAAGACAGCACCATTCCGATAATGAGCAGTAAATACGTAGGATCAAAATAATAATATCCGTACATCTAATCACTCCTTATGATCTGTAAAAACAATTCCATTTTCAATGTGATATCCCCGGAGAAAGGCTTCTGTTTCCATACGCTTCTTACCTTCCAGCTGTATCTCTGTAAGAATCAGCACTCCTTCTCCACATGCTGTATGGATTCCCTCTTTATCTGCCAGGAAGATTGTTCCCGGAACAGCATCTGTTTTCTCAGTGCTGACTTTACATTTCCACACTTTCAGAGTTTTTCCATTAAGAAATGTATAAGCACTTGGCCATGGATTCAGGCCACGTACAAGGCGTTCCAGTTCTTCTGCAGATTTTCTGAAATCCATCAGTCCCATCTGTTTGGTGATCATAGCCGCATAAGGTGTAGGACTCTCCTCCGGCTGTTTTTCAAACTCCGCAGTTCCCTGCTCAATAGATGGAAGCGTCTTGATCAGCAGATCCGCACCGGCCTGCGCAAGTTTTCCAAACAGGCTTCCACCTGTTTCTGTCGGAGAGATTGGAATCACTATCTTTGAAATCATATCACCGGTATCAAGACCTTCTCCCATCTGCTGGATCGTTACACCTGATACTTTTTCCCCGTCGATCACAGCCTGCTGGATAGGCGCTGCTCCTCTGTATTTCGGAAGAAGAGACGCATGAATATTGATACATCCAAATTTCGGAAGTTCCAGGATTTCTTTTGGAATAATCTGTCCATATGCAGCAACAACTATGATATCAGGATTGATTTCTTTCAGAATCTCCAGAAATTCAGGGTTATTTCTCACTTTCTCCGGCTGATATACCGGAATATCGTGCATAACGGCTTCTTCTTTTACAGGTGTTGGCAATAATGTCTTACCTCTCCCTTTTGGTTTGTCAGGCTGGGTCACTACTGCTGCCACCGCATATCCGGCTTCTGTCAGTGCATGTAATGACGGCACTGCGAAATCCGGTGTTCCCATAAATACTATCTTCATTTGATTATCACTCCTCATCCTCATCATAGGAAACCTGATGAAGTTCTCCTTCTACCAGTTCTGTATACATATGTCCGTCCAGATGATCGATCTCATGGCAGAAAGCACGCGCAAGAAGACCTTCCCCTTCATATTCTACTTCATTCATATCCTCATCCAGAGCTTTTACCTTTACATAGTTCGGACGTGTTACCTGACCAGCCATTCCAGGTACACTTAAGCATCCTTCATCACCAGTCTGTTCGCCTGATGTTTCAAGGATTTCAGGATTGATCAGCACGATAGGACCCTCTCCTATATCGATCACAACAATACGCTTCAGCATACCTACCTGTGGTGCAGCGAGGCCAACTCCCATTGCATCATACATGGTTTCAAGCATATCCCCGATCAGATCATGAATACGTGGTGTCATTTTTTCTACCGGTCTGCTGACCTTTGCAAGTACTTCGTCGCCCTGTAATCTGATTTTTCTAAGTGCCATTTCTTTATTCTCCTCTTCTTTGATTATGATGTTAGAATCAAAAGATATTTTGCCCCTAACCTGATATCTTGATTATTGTTATATCACGATTTCAGAAATTACTGCCTTCCGGATTTCCCTTCTGCAGCAGATTACTTCAGTAATGAGATTTTGAAAAAATCTGCCATAATTAACTGAAATCAAATTGTATGTATATTTTCCGGAAACCGGAATTTATCTCTATGTATTTCTCCAGCTGGTCTTTGATATGTACCAGCGTTTTATGATCTTTATGTTTTAAATAGATAACCTGTCTGTAAATATCCTTAACTTTTCCAACTGACGCATATGCCGGGCCAATGATATGCAGGTCATTTTCTCTGTATATCCTTTCTATATAAAGTTTCAGATAATACATGGCCTGAACCAGTTTCTCATCTTCCGGACCTGAACCCAGAACTGCCAGCATATGTGCCGCAGGCGGATAATCCAGAAGCATACGGTAACTCATCTCTTCCTCATAGAATGCCTGATAATCCTGCACTGCCGCCGCCTGAATACTGTAATGATCCGGATGATAGGTCTGGATCACTGCCTCTCCCGGTTTTTCCCCCCGTCCTCCCCGGCCGACTGCCTGACAGAGAAGCTGAAAGGTACGTTCCGCACATCGATAATCCTCTGCATTCAGCGAAAGATCCGCTGCTACTATTCCCATGAGTGTGACATCCGGAAAATCATGCCCCTTAACGATCATCTGTGTTCCGATCAGTATATCTGCCTCATGAGCAGCAAAAGCTGCAAGGATCTTTTCATAGCTGCCCTTGGTTCTTGTTGTATCAAAATCCATTCTGAGAGTCCTGACTTCTGGAAAATCTTCCCGCACTACCTTCTCGATCTGCTGTGTTCCTGCCTTAAATCCGCCAATATAAGGCGATCCGCACACCGGACATATCCGGGGTTTTCCTTTCTCATATCCACAGTAATGACATAAAAGCCTTTCATTATTATGCTCCGAAAGAGAAACATCACAATGCGGACACTTCATCACATGTCCACAGGACCGGCAGGATACAAAACCTGCGTATCCTCTTCTGTTCAGAAAAAGCATTACCTGTTCTTTTTTCTCAAACCGGCCTTTCATCTTTTGCCGGAGTTCTCTGCTCAGTACAGACCTGTTCCCTGCTTTTAATTCCTCACGCAGGTCTACGATAGAAACCCGGGGCAGAGGTCTGCTTCCATATCTTGTTGTCAGCCTGACCAGACTATATTCCCCATTCATTGCCTTACTGTAGGCTTCCACTGATGGAGTAGCTGAACCCATTACCACATTTGCATGTTCTAAAACAGCTCTCCGGATTGCAGTTTCCCTTGCATGATAACGGGGTGTGCTTTCACTTTTATAGCTTGGTTCATGTTCTTCATCAATAATGATCAGTCCCAAACTGGCAAATGGCGTAAACAGCGCAGATCTGGGACCGATCATCACCTGGACTTCTCCCTTTTTCGCACGTTTAAACTGATCATAGCGTTCTCCCTGAGACTGTCTGGAATTGATAACTGATACTTTATCCCCAAATCTGGCATAAAATCTGCGTACCGTCTGATATGTCAGAGCAATCTCCGGGATCAGCACGATTACTTCTTTTCCCTGAGAAAGCGTCTGCTCGATCAGCTTTATATACACCTGGGTTTTCCCGCTCCCTGTCACTCCCTCGATCAGTACAGGCTTCGGCGATGGTTTTTTCCACTCTCTCTGTATCTGCTTTACTGCCGCTTCCTGTTCATCTGTAAGCGGCATTCGCCTTTCTTCGGAAATATCACCTGTATTCAGTGAAGTTCTCATTATCTCATCATATTCTATGCGGATAATCCCCTGCTCCTGAAATTTCTTTACAACAGCAGAAGTTGTCCCCAGTTCTTTCGCCGCATGTGTATAATCCAGTCTTTTTTTCTCCAGAAGTTCCCTCAGAAGTCTTGTTCTGGCTTTAAACCTTGTTTGTTCAAGTTCTTTCAGCAACTGCGTTCCCGCCTCTTCGGAAATATCCAGGCATATATATTTTTTCTCTTTTGCCTTGATTTTCTCCTGGATAGGAAGTACTGTCCTGAGAGCCTGGATCATGGTGGAACCATAATTTTCTCTCATCCAGGCTGCCAGGGCGATCAGTCTGGATTCCGTAGTCTCTTCTCCACTGCAGATTTCACTGATTTCTTTAATCTTTTCGGGAGCAATTTTCGGTTTATCTGACAATCCGATCACATATCCTTTACGCACCCGGCCAGCATTTCCAAAAGGGATGGCTGCCACCATCCCTGCCTTTATTTTCTTCTCCAGCCTTTCCGGTACACGATATTGAAAACTCCGGTCCAGTTTATCACTGGAAATATCAATTATTATATCAGCATATATCATGAACTTATTCCTGTTTGATCCGCTACCTATTTACCAGCAAGAATATCTGCGATCAGGACACGTTCATCCATAGGATATTTCTTTCCTTTAATTTCCTGATAATCCTCATGTCCCTTACCTGCCAGAACTATAATATCCCCCGGCTCTCCATGATGGATTGCATAGGCGATGGCTTCTTTTCTGTCCGAAATCTCTACATATTTTCCATCGGTTTTTGCCATACCGATCTTGATATCATCGATGATCGCCTGTGGTTCTTCATCACGTGGATTATCAGAGGTAATGATGGTAAGGTCTGCAAGCTTTCCAGAAACCTCTCCCATCTCATAGCGGCGAAGCTTCGATCTGTTGCCTCCGCATCCAAACAGACATACCAGTCTGTGGGGATGATATTCTTTCAAAGTGGTCAGAAGACTCTCCAGAGCCATGGCATTATGCGCGTAATCGATCATCAGAGTAAAATCATCGGATACTTTTACCATTTCGATACGGCCTTTTACCTTAGCTACTTTTAAGGCTTTGAGAATGTTCTCTTCCGAAACCTTAAAATGACGGCAGATTGCGATTGCTGTCAATGAATTATAGATGCTGAATTTACCGGGAATATCTATCTCCACATGAAAATCCAGAAGTCCTTTCAGATGGTAGGAAATACCCAGATATCCTTTACCTCCGACCAGCTTTGCATCTTCCGCACGAAGGTCTGCTTCCGGTGAAAATCCATAAGTTTCCAGGCTGCATGTATGACCTTCAATAATCTTCTCGAAATGTTCATCATCTCTGTTTACAATTCCTACCTTGCACTGTTTCAGAAGTAAGGACTTGCATCTGAGATAATCATCAAAATCCTTATGTTCATTTGGTCCGATATGATCCGGCTCAATATTTGTAAAAATACCAAAATCGAAAACAAATCCCTGAGTTCTGTGAAGCATCAGTCCTTGGGAGGAAACTTCCATAACCACACAGTCACAGCCGGCTTCTGCCATCTCATGGAAATATTCCTGAATCACATAAGACTCCGGTGTTGTGTTCTTTGCAGGAATCACTTTGTCACCGATGATCGCTTCAATGGTTCCGATCAGTCCCACTTTATATCCGGCATTTTCCAGAATAGATTTTACCATATACGTAGTGGTTGTTTTTCCTTTTGTTCCTGTGATACCAATTGTTTTCAGTTTCTCTGCGGGATATCCGAAATATGCGGCAGAAATAAACGCCATTGCATATCGTGTATCTTTCACAAGAATGACTGTCACATCTTCCGGTGCTTCCACAGCTTCTTCCACGATCAGAACCTTTGCTCCTTTTGCAACTACATCCGGCACAAATTTATGGCCATCCACCACTGCACCGCGGATACAGATAAAAAGAGAGCCCTCTTCTACTTTCCGGGAATCATAAATCACATTTTTTACTTCCTGGTCTGTACTGCCCTGAAGACATGTATATTCCAGCTTTTCCAGTAAGGATATTAATTTCATTTTAATCCTCCATATCATTTCCTGCCTGCCTGAATTTTATACAGCCTCTGCGGCAATGGAATTTCTTTAAAGTCAGGCAGAGGTGTTTTACTAAAGCGTATATTCTATATAAGAATAGCACACCTCCCCTGTCGTTTCAACGTTGTTTCTCTACTTCTGCTGTTTTTTTGTCTTCCTGTAACAGAATGCACTGACTCCGGACATGATTGCAAAAATCCCCAGTACAATATACAAAGCCGTTTCTGTCTCATCTCCTGTACGTGGTTTGGAAGCAGTAGTATAAGCACTTCCGGACTTTGAGTCATATCCATAACTCTGGGAAGCCAGAGATGCCGGTTGCGGCGTAACTGTAACAATATTATCAGTTTCCTTTAATTCTACGTTTGCCTTAGATGTCATTGCCTGTGTACCAGTCTCATCAGATGTAACGATTACCTCATTGATCAATTCCTGACTTGCCATATATTGTGGAACAGTCACTGTGGCGTAAAGTGCAAAAGCCTCTCCCGGTGCGATCTGCGGAATCAGAGCCTGTGTGCCTGTGCTGTTTAATGTTACGCCCTCTTTCCTGACAAAGTTTGCCTGAATACCGGCATTTTGGAATCTTTCTGTACTGAGAACCGAATGAAGTGTTCGCTCACCCGTATTCCTGATGCAGATCTGATATGTGATCGTATCTCCCGGATATGCCTGTGTTCTGTCCGCAGTTTTCTCCACCTCAAAAGCCGCCTTTAATGCAATGACTTCTGTTTCGACTGATTTCTGACATCCAATACTTTCTTCCTTTCCCGGATATTTCGCTTTTACAGTTACTGTATGAATAAGCTCTCCTGCCTGCTCTTCTGTAAGCTGTACTGTCATCTGAAGATTTCTGATTTCTCCTGCCTTAAGACCTGAAATAATTCCCTGCATACCATTTGCAGTAAATCCCTCTTCCTGTTTCCATTCGGCTTTTATATTATCCTGAGAAAAAACACTGGATATCTCTATATTTTCCAGAGGTAATTCTCCTGTATTCTCTACAGACAATATATAAGTAAAGTTCTGCCCTGCACGTACCTCTTTCGTCTCCTGCTGTAACCGGGCTGTGATCCCTGTTTTTGCCTCCTGTACGGAAAGCAGAGCTGAAGGAGTTTCTGCAACAGTCCGGGTTTCATCCCCTGATTTCATCCAGAAATACGCACCTGTCCCCTCCCAATCTTTGCAAAGCGGTGCATCCTGGCACAGAGGATAATCTGTTTTTACAGAAGAAATACGATATTCTTCACGCAGAGACACCGGCACTTTCATGGTAAAGATATCTGTTTCCGCATCTGAAAGTGCAGTCTCACAGGTCAGCTTTGTAATCTGGGTTGTCTCACCTTTCTTATTTTGTATCTGTACGGATTCAGCCTGCAGATCATTCTTTAACGCTTCTGCATTTACCTGAAAATATTCTGAAATATATACAGTCAGAAAATATCTGGTTTTATCTTCCCTGATCTCATTTTGGTTCTCCTGCTCACTCTGTTGTGTCTGTCCGGTTTCTGTGTCAGATCCTTCTGCGTTTTCTTCTGCCTTCCGGTATTCTTCGCTTTCTATATCTTCTATATCTATTACTGCACTCTCTGATTCACACTCTGTATTTTCGGAATCCACTTCATCTGTCGTATTTTCTGCTGCTTCTGCTTCTCTCACTTCGCCATCCCATGTACTATTTTCCATCTGCAACTGTCCGTTCTCCGAAGCAGTATTTTCCTGTTGACTTTTGTACAGTTCTTTCAGACCGCTCACTTCCAGTGTCAGTTCTGCCTGAAATTTCTCTTCATCGATCCACTGTGCACTCTGCTTTAAACCCACAGCAGGAACATATAACTCTGCAGCTTCAAATTCTGCTGCTGATACTGCTCCTGCTCCCAAAATCCCGACAGCAGCCGTTATCATGACTGCTTTTTTTAACTGATTCCATATTCTTTTTTTCATTCTCTCATTCTCCTGAATTTTTATTCTATGTCATCTGAGGTACTTCCACTGTCAGAATGATATCGGTACAGTATCTTTCGAGATTATAAGTTCATATCTAGTTCTGTTTTGCCATAAAGTAGTAAAAATATCTTGAGAAATGTCTTCAGCTTCTTCCGGTGATTGCAATAAGTCGCAGATGAAACCTTTCAAACGAGGATAATAAGAATAGAAAAGCACTTCAAAAGATTTGGTGTTTCCTTCGGCTATTGTTCTTATAAGTGCTTTTTCGTTTTCAAGTTTCATATCTTTCTTCGGTTTACTTTGCAAAAATAGGGAAAATCTATACCTTTGCCTATCAATTTACAAAAAAACAATAACACAATGGATGAATTAGTAGTAAAAGATTTGATAGACAGACTGATAGACCTGTCTTTCGCCGAAGATATAGGTGATGGAGACCATACTACCTTGTCATGTATTCCTGCGGATGCTATGGGCAAATCAAAATTATTGATTAAGGAGGAAGGCATATTGGCTGGTATTGATGTAGCTAAGGAGGTATTCCATCGTTTTGATCCTACCATGAAGGTAGAGGTATTCATTCAGGACGGAAGTCACGTGAAACCGGGTGACTCAGGAGATACTTGATAATATTCAAGCTAAAC
>OGXF01001365.1_pt1 | contig 17835 bp, 10 predicted proteins | sample 1576191 | NCBI WGS metagenome assembly OGXF01 (sample SAMEA3541545, study PRJEB24748) | human gut metagenome | biome: human gut; feature: human-associated habitat; material: faeces | place: China | collected 2012
ACTCCATTCATGCCAGAGCTTGCAAACTAAAGTGCGAAAAAATCTTGACACGACCGATTAGTTGGGAGGCGCTAAACAGTATTGGCACAAACAAAAAAGACGGGCACTCCTGAAAGGGGGTACCCGTCAAGTAGTTAAAGCAGAAATCCGTCTGTGGTATTTCTGTGGTCAAACGAGAAAACGCCGCAGTTTTCACTGCGGCGTTTTCTATGAATGAAATGTGTGGACAAAAAAGATGCACACTTTCAAAAGCTTTGCAACGAAACAGAATAAGCATTTTGGAAGCGTTTCAGTCTAATAACTTCTGCAACGGCTTTTATTGCCTTACTCCAAAAGACGAATTTCATCATCTTCAAACCAATTATTTTTCATGGCAGTTGCTTTCACTGCTTCGCAGTCATATGTATAAGCAATTATAGCCAAACTTTTTTGTGCGCGAGTACAAGCAACATAAAACAGACGGGTTGTCCTTGTTATACTATTGTCTTTACCCTCTCTTTCATTCTTGATATCAGTTTCTGTTTTTAGTTTGACGCCAAAAAGTTTTTCATAACTAAAAAGAAATCCTTTTGCTTCTGCGTCATCTATAATAACCATAACTCTTGGGAATTCCAAGCCTTTAACACCCTGATGTGTTGCAAACCTCGTATTATCAGAGACATATGCAAAATATTTTTCTAAAGTGGTAAATGGGACAGATAGAGCCTTTCTTAAAGCCGTTATCCTTATAGATTCGTCTGCGGCAGGAGATGACAATATGTTATCTACACGTTCATCCAGTTTAAATAGCCCTGTGTCTTGAATTGAGCGGAGGACATCCAAGCAAGTTGGAATAGCATCATCTTTCCATAGTTCCATCAATTTATCTACAGCACTTTCGACTTGCTGCAGTGCTTTTGTTTGATCGTCAAGAGAAATCCATTTCTTGCTTTCCATTAAAGGAGAATACTCTTTGACTATTTTTAGTACTTCAAAGTCATTATTGCCTTTATAGGCCTGAACAAGCGGAGATATAACTTTTGACAGAAAAGAAAGTTCTGAAATTGACCCATCTCGCAAAGATGTGTTAAATACAGGAACCTCATTAAGTGGTAAATACAGTTCTAAAAAGCCAAAGCGACTAGCAGCCATATGGTGTTCTAGTATGAGACTTTTATATTGTTTACTGTCACGCCACTCACCATCACCAGTTTCTTCAGACATGATTTCCGCAACTCGCTGCTCCGTCACTTCTTTATTAGCATCTGAAGAAACGATAAACAACCTTACATTTCCCACCTCTGCGTCTGACCGAGGGCGTTGTTGTTGAGTATCGACTGTAAACCTTATGGCATTTGCCAAAGTAACTATTCGAGATGCACTGCGATGGTTCATGATTTTTTGGGGCTTTACCCAGTCATCAGGGATACACTGAGAAAGGTTTTCTTTGCCATCTTGATAGATTCGTTGCATTGTATCCCCAAACATGCCAACTATGAACTTTCCTTTGTGCCTTTCGCATACGGTAAAAATGGCATCTACCAGTTCTTTTTTTGTATCTTGGCTTTCATCAATGAGGAGAATAGGATATTGGGAAATCAAAATGTTCTGCATAGTATCTTCTGCACAGATAAATTTCGACCCCATTTTTACTACTTCACTATGGTTGAGAGAATCATATCCTACATTATCTCCATTTGGATTATAGGTAAACCTTCTTACCGTATTGATTTTAGCTAGTCGCTCTTGCTTTTTTCGTATATCCTCTGCTCGTTTTTCTGAAGTTTTTCCCGCTTTGCTTTTTCTTTGCTTTTCTTCAAGTTCTGCGATTTCAAGGTTTATCGAATTGATTACCCACGCTTTGATATCTGACTGATAGTTTTTAATAAGCTCCCACAAGAAACTATGTATAGTTGAGACTGAGAAAATCGACTTGTAATGTAATCGCCTGGATATTTCATCGCAAGCTGCATTGGTGTAAGTAATTACGGCTATCTGTTTTCTATTCGTTAGAAGCCAGTCACCTAGTGTTTCATCCAAGAAAGTTAAGGTTTTTATTAAGCTTCGAGTTTTCCCTGACCCAGCTCCCGCAAAAACAAAGAAACATTTTGGATCTTCTTTTAAAAAGCATCTCTGAATTTCTTCATCTACATGGTCATCTACATGATCATCTAATAATTCTTCGGTTACCTCTTTTATTTTATCCATCGTTAATCCTCCGGATGTAAATAGTCCTGTAGCCACATTAAACCTTGGTTAATATATGGTGGAACCGAAAGCTCGTCTGGACTAATTTCAAAAATTACGTCTAATGCGAATTCTGCCTTCTGCTCTGATTTTCCTGCACGCAGCATTTTATAAATTTTTTCATGGATCATTTCGAATGTGTCATTAGAGTTAAGTAAATCATGCGTTTGTTCAACCAAGTTCCCAGAATCAGTGACTTTTATCTTCTTGAAAAGATCATAATTTGTATATATAAGACAATCTTCAAAAGTTCCAGGTATGGCCTCTTTTTCTTCTCCTTCAAAGTCCACTTTTACAGGAGTTTGATAGGCTAAACGAATAGAAAATCGATACGGAGAAGCAAAAGAAAATTCCTTTTTATCTTCTGAATAATCTACCAACTTGTCGATGTCTTTTTCTTTCATCAGCCACTTTGCAATAGCGTAGTTTCCACTGATTTGGCCTTCTCCTCTCTTGGGAACTACAGATTTGTGATAACCTTCTTTTTCTGCTGGATCTAAATCTGTAATAACCAATGTTGGGAGGCATAACTTTTCAATCAGAGGACTTAACCGGTGAGCATGACGTCCATTAACCCCAAGAATTGTAATATACCGCTGATATAGTTCTGGAAACTTTGAGCGTATAAAATGTGGTAATAGCATACTTTCGGCTACACCTTCGACCAGAATTGCTGCATCAGCAAAAAACAAATCACAATGGGTTGATTGCAGATAACGTGTAACAAATTTGTTGGTCTGATCTGAATCCCCAAATACATCAGATAAGTTAATTACTTTGGATGTCGCTACTGCGCATTCAGTCCCTTCTGGTAGCCGTTTGAAATATCTTAAATTTCCAAAAGTAGTTTCTATAGCAATATGGCTCGAATGGGTGCTGATCACCAATTGCGTTGTAAAATTCAAGTTTTGCTTGAGAAATTTATGGTTAGTTAAAACTTTATATGCTTGGCGTATAAAAACTTGCTGCACTTGAATATGGAGGTGAGCTTCTGGTTCCTCTACCAGCACCAAATGCATCGGCTCAATTACGGTATTAGTATCTTTAGCTTTTCCTTCACGCATCCAGTCATCTCTAAAACCCATCAAATCAAAAACCATTGAAATAAGGTTTTGATAACCCAACCCATTATACTTTTCTGGTAGTTTCAAAGTATTGTCGGTTTTACTGAGCGCATATTGTACGGCTGAATCGTGTTTTAATGTTTCGCTAGTCATAACTTTAGTTGTTATTGTAAGTTTGGGATCACTAATACCCGGATAACCCAACCCTTCTAATTCTTTTATTGCAGGAGCAAATTTTAATGCAAGTGTCTTATCAAAAACTTGGCGTGCGCCTTCAGTAGCTTCTAAAATATCTAAATCTTCTGGAGAAGGAGCCTTTTCTGGATCTAGATGTTTTTCATAATAATTGCGCATTTGGGCAGATAACTGTTTCCGAACCTTTTCTGTTCCTTCTGAACTGTCAGGATCTGCAAATCCGCGTTGTGCGTCAATCATGTCAACCCTTACGATGTCCTTTAGTGGGTTATCTGTTAAACATTCTGCCTCAAAGGATGTTGGTTGTACAGGGGCATCTTCGAAATGTGACGGATCAAGGATAAATGCCTTGATAGAAAAATATGTAGTCAATTTTCTATCAAGAAATTCACACAAGTCTTTTGGGAAGAGATTGAAAGAACTTTTTTCAACCCTTGCATGTTCTGTGGTGCGAGCTGAAGAGTACGCTTCTCGATACTCATTAAATAAATTAGAAACATCTTTTGGTAAGAGAGCTAACCGAACTCCCAATTTTCCTCCGCGCCATTTTAAGGTAGGAATTATGCTGGCAACATAATGCATTTCATTAGGAGCCACATCAAGCCAAATATCCATTTTAGGAACAATAGTATCCCAATCTAATAAATCAGCAGGCTGCTCGCAATCCGCTTCCACCCATTTAGTTCCTATTCTGTTTATATCAATACGTTTTGCAATGGTTATGTCATTAAAAACAAAACTGCGATTTGCTAAAAATTTTGCAAGAGCATCCATCGCTGAAGTTTTTCCGCTGTTATTTGCCCCCACAAACAGAGTTGTTTCTTTACTGATATCAATGTGACATCCAAATAGTTTTCGAAAATTCTGAATATCAATTCCTATTATTCGCATACTGTCTCTCCTTTGAAGTAGATGTTACTACAATATGGCATGATAAAATTTAGCAATAAAATCATTCAATCTACAAAAATCCCGTCTTTGCACTCCCTATCAAAAGAGACTATACTACCATCTTTATCTATCATCAATAATCGGTTGATGATTGTTATTTATCTGATATAGATCCAATTGTCCTTCATTTTGTACTTGTTTGTGTTCCAGAAAATTTTTTACATAGGTCTTTTGCAATATCACACTACCCGTATACTTCTCATTTTTCAAAATCTTTCGCAAGGTTTCCCTGCTCCATGTCTCCTTGCCTCTCGGAGAAGGAATCCCCATTTCTTTTAGGCGAGAGGATATCCTTGAGAGACTTTTACCCTCACCGGCCATCTCATAAATGAGCCGGACGATTTGCGCTTCCTTCTCATTGATTACGAGTCGGCCATCTTTGTTATGAGTGTATCCATAACAGATTCTCTGATAATACCTAGACTCTGGGTTCTCAAATGCTTTTCTCAGCCCCCATTTGATATCTTCGCTTTTGGAATAGCTTTCTTCCTGTGCTCTAGCGCAGACTACCGCCAGAAGAAACTCCGAACTTTCATAGAGGGAATGGATTCCCTCTATTTCAAAATAAATGTCGACCTTCCACCGTCGCAGCATCCGTATAGTTTCCAACGCATCTACAGTATTACGGGCAAAACGGTGTGCCGATTTTGTAAGGATCGTATCGATCTTTCCCCGCTGGCAAGCCGATATCATCGCATTAAATCTACGGCGTCCCTTCGCCTGTGTCCCGCTTCCAATGTCGGAATAAATACCGGCGAATGTCCAATGAGGAATTCGCTTAATCCATTCCTCATAGTATTGTTCCTGTGAGGACAAACTGGTCTGTTGCTCTAAGCTGTTCGTACTGACACGGCAGTATGCCGCCACCTTTAGCTGCGTGGGGACGAGATTATTTGGTGGTATTGTTCTGACGGACCACATGATTTTCCCCTTAAAGTTTACACTACATGAGAATGACTTTTTAGCCTGCTCCTATGGGCTTTTTCTTGTTGGACAATATCAAATAGTTCTCTGGAGATAATTGCCTCATGATGACCATTTATGACTGTCTGAGAAGTGTGATCGACCATCTTGACCTGCACGCCATTTTGCACCTGCGTTTTTCCTAAAATCACATCGCCCACATATTTCTCATTACTCAAAATCTTGCTAATTGTCTCTCGCGTCCACAACTCTTTGCCGGTGGGAGATTTCACCTTCATACGGGCCAGAGAAGCAGCGATTTTCCCTAGACTGTCTCCATCGGCAAATCGTTCAAAAATATGGAATACAATAATCGCCTCTGTGGGATAAGCTACCAACTTGCCTTCGGATGTTACTTTATATCCGTAACACACAGTGGAGGCTTTTGCAGATTCCCCAGTTTGGAAACTTTTTCGAAGCCCAGCTTTGATCTGCTCACTCTTTGTCGTATTCATCCTATCATGTTCCTTTCATAATTGCAATTTGAATAACAAAAGACACAGCCCGAAGCTGTGTCCTAAACATCTATACTTCATATTTAAATGCAAGAGGGTTCGACTCACTTAAAATCCATTTTCCACTACTTTAAGCGAAAAGAAAAGTTGACAAACCCTTGATATAAGCCGTTTTCTGGCTTTTGGGTTTGTCAACTTATCATGGTGCCGGTAGTGGGACTCGAACCCACACGATGTTGCCATCAACGGATTTTGAATCCGTCACGTCTACCAATTCCATCATACCGGCAACGGGACTGCAAAATATTATACACGACATTGAAGCGGTTGGCAAGTCTTTTCGATGGAGGAAAATCAGAAAATAATCGGTTAATTAACATACCATTTCCGGTAGAGATGTGCTATGATAATCTTGATTTTATAACTTATCCCATGGAGGGGTTCCGACGATGAAAAAATGCAGGCTGCTTTTGGCGGCGGGGCTGCTGATGTTTCTGACCGGCTGTTTTTCCCAGTCGGTGGAGGAATTCTACGCGCCTCCCAAGGCGCCCGACGATTATCTGAAGCTGGACAATGAGATCAACAAGGTGCTCACGCAAGGGGGCGAGTACGCCGCGCCCCTCAGCGGGGAGCTGACCCAGAAGGTGCAGCTTCAGGATTTGGACGGGGATGGCGTACAGGAGGCTATTGCCTTTTTCCGGGTGAGTGCGGATGAGCGGCCGCTGAAGATCTACATCTACCGCCAAGTGGGGGAGAACTACGAGGTGGCGGCCGTGATTGAGGGCTCAGGAAATGCGATTGACTCCATCTACTATGAGAACCTTGACGACAGCCCCTCCAAGGAGCTCATCGTGGACTGGGAGACAGCGGGGCAGAGGCACTCCCTGGCGGCTTACTCCATCGACCGTTATGAGGTGCTTGAGTTGATGCGCACCGACCACGCCGGCTTCCAGATTTATGACGTTGACGGGGATGGACAGAAGGAAATCCTCGTGCTCCAGATGGCGGCAGGGGAAGTGGGCCAGGCAGAGAGCTTTGTCAACAGCGCGCCGGGCAGCCGAGTGGAGGTCTATAACTTCCGGGATGGTATCCTGGAGCTGGACGCCTCCGCACCACTGTCCAACGGGGTGGAGAAGCTGGTCAGCATGAAGACGGGCTATCTCCAGAACATGGCGCCGGCGCTGTTTGTCACCTCCACCTACGCTGAAAACGGGCAGATCACCGACATTTTCGCCTGGAAAAACGGGGGGCTGGAGAATGTGACCCTGGAGCCGGACACCGGCGAGAGCGACAGCACCATCCGGTGGTCCACCGAGGTGGAGAGCACGAAGGTATCCTATACCGACATCAACCACGACGGCATACTGGAGCTGCCATCCGCCTATGCGCTCCCCGATCCCAACAATGTGGGGACGGCCCCCAACTTCTGGGCCATCCGCTGGTGGCAGTACGACATCAACGGGGTTTCTCATCTGGTATATACCACCTACCACAACAGCCGGGACGGCTGGTACTTTGTTCTGCCCGAGGCGTGGTCGGGGAAGGTGACGCTCTCCCGCAGCGACTTGGCGGGCGGCGGCGAGCGGGCCGTAATCTTTTCTTACTGGGAGGGAAGCGCGGACACAGCGCCGGTGCCGTTCCTGGTCATCTACAAGCTGACCGGCGACAACCGCGTAATGCGGGCCAACATGGCCGACCGCTTTCTCCTGCCCAACACCGGGGAGGAGAAGGAGACCATTTATGCCGCGCGCCTGATCGAGAGTGGTTGGGACTGCGGCTTGGACGAGGAGGGCGTAAAGGCCAATTTCGCCCTGATTACCAGCGATTAGCGCCCACGGCGGACGCCTGTGTGCGAAAGGAGGAAACGGGATGAAAAAGGTACTGGTGCTGGAGGATGAGGCGAACATCCGCAGCTTTGTGGTCATTAACCTTAAGCGGGCCGGCTATGAGGCCATCGAGGCCGAGACCGGGGAGGAGGCGCTGGCCCAGCTCAAGCGCAACCCGGACATCAAGGTGGCGCTGCTGGACATCATGCTGCCCGACATGGACGGATTTGAGGTCTGCCGCCGTATCCGGGCGGGAGACAACAACATCGGCATTATCATGCTTACCGCCCGCACGCAGGAGATGGACAAGGTGACCGGGCTGATGACCGGGGCGGACGACTATGTGACCAAGCCCTTCTCTCCGGCGGAGCTCACCGCCCGCATCGATGCCCTCTACCGCCGTACCGGCGGAGGGGACCCGGTGGATACCGGCGAGATCAGCCAGCCGCCTTTCCTGCTGAACACCCGCAACCGTACCCTGGAGAAAAACGGACAGCGGGTCAAGCTTACACAGGTGGAGTACTCCATCATAAAGCTGTTTATGGACAACCCGGGAAAAGCCCTCTCCCGGGAGGAAATTCTCGACTCGGTGTGGGGACGGGACTACTTCGGCGAGCTGAAGATCGTGGACGTAAACATCCGACGCCTGCGCATTAAAATCGAAGACGATCCCACAAATCCTGCTTATATCACCACCGTGTGGGGCTATGGATATAAGTGGGGCTTTTAATGCCGGCCGGGTGGCCGGGATCTAGAACCAAACCCAGGTGGTGACAACAAGATCCATGAAGAAAATCACAGGTATCCGAAAGCGGTGGATGGTGAACTCCATCAGTGTGGTGCTGTTTATCGTGCTGCTGGCGGTGGCGGCCTTCTCCGCCGCGATGGGGAGCTACTACTATTCCACCCTGAGTGAGTCTCTCAAGCAGAAGGCGGAAAACGCCATCAGCAGCTTTGACTACTACCGCACAGAAGCCGAGTATTACGACAATGCCCGGGCGGTGGTGGCCGGGGAACCCAACAGCGACAAGCTGGAGGTAGAGTATCTGGACGCCGACGGCCAGATCCGCTTTTCCAGCTCCGACCTGACGGCCTTTCGCTCCCCCGGAACGCCGGACATTGCCGAGGCCATCAGCATGAAGCGCACCAAGGTGTGGATCGGCGCCGACCCCAGCACCGGCGAGCACATCATGGCCGCCTCCAGCCCCCTGATGATCGACGGGGAGGTGGTTGGGGTCATGCGGTATGTCACCTCCCTGAATAAGGTGGACAAGCAGATTATCATCATCGTGGCCATCGCCCTGGGCATCGGTCTGGGTATCCTGGGCATGGTGTACTTCTCCAACCTCTACTTCATCCGCTCCATCGTAGACCCGGTGGCGGGCATCACGGAAACCGCCAAGCGCATCGCCGCGGGCTCCTACGGCGTACAGATTGAGAAACGCTATGATGACGAAATCGGCGCCCTCACCGACACCATCAACGACATGTCGCTGAAGATCAACCAGAGCGAAAAGATGAAAAACGAGTTTATATCGTCAGTGTCCCATGAACTGCGTACTCCCCTGACCGCGATCAATGGCTGGGCGGAAACCATCATGAACGGCGAGGTGCGGGACGCGGGAGATGTGAAGAAGGGGATGGGGATCATCGTCTCCGAGGCGCGGCGGCTGACCAACATGGTGGAGGAGCTGCTGGAGTTCTCCCGCATCCAGGACGGCCGCTTCACCCTGTCAGTGGAGCCCATGGACATCAAGGCGGAACTGGAGGATGCGGTCTACACCTACCGGGAGTTCTTCCGGCGGGAGGGCATTGAACTCAACCACTTCGACTGCGACGAGGAGTTTCCGCCCATCGCGGGGGACCCGGAGCGGCTGCGGCAGGTGTTCTGCAACCTGTTGGACAACGCCGCCAAGCACGGCGGCTCGGGCAAGCGCATTGATACCGCTATCGCCCGGGACGAGGACCAGGTGGTTATCACCATCCGGGACTACGGCCCCGGTATCCCGGCCGAGGAGCTGCCCCACGTGAAGTACAAGTTCTATAAGGGGTCCTCCAAGGCGAGGGGTTCCGGCATTGGACTGGCGGTGTGCGACGAGATTATTACCCGCCACGAGGGTACCCTGGATATTGACAACGCCGAGGGGGGAGGGTGCATTGTAACCATCCATTTGCCAATCCGAGCTCAGGCGGTAATCGAACAAAAGTTCTAAAAATCAAACCCGCGCCCCTTGCAATCGGGGCGCGGGTTTGGTACAATAGACGAAACGATTGAATCCAATTAGTTAAGGAGAACAGTGTACGAATGCCAAATGAAACAAAGCAATCCTGCGCCACAGCCTACAAGACCATGATCGGCGGACAGGCACTCATTGAGGGAATTATGATGCTGGGACCGGAGAAGAAGGCCGTTGTGGTGCGCAAGCCGGACGGTGGGCTGGAGGAACAGGTGGAGGAGCGGGTGCTCATCAAGGACAAGCACCCCGCCCTGGGCCTGCCGCTGCTCCGGGGTGTCTTCAATTTCTGCTCCTCCCTGGCCAACGGCGTCAAGGCGCTGATGTACTCGGCTTCCTTTTTCCCGGAGGACGAGGAGGAGCCGGAGGAGCCCTCCCGGTTCGAGCTCTGGCTGGACAGACACCTGGGCAGCGAGAAGGCCGCCTCCTTTTTTATCACCGTGGCGGTGGTGCTGGGCATCGTTTTCTCCGTGGGGCTGTTCATCCTGCTGCCCACCGCCCTCACCGGACTGGTGGGCCTGGCCGTTCCCCTGCCCATGTGGCTGCGCAACCTGCTGGAAGGCGTGGTGCGTATCGTCATCTTCATGGGCTATCTGATGCTCTGTTCCCATATGAAGGACATCCGCCGGGTGTTCCAGTACCACGGCGCGGAGCACAAGACCATCTTCTGCTATGAACACGGCCTGCCCCTGACGGTGGAGAACGTGCGTATTCAGCCACGCCACCACCCCCGCTGCGGAACCAGCTTCCTCTTTGTGGTGATTGTGGTGAGTATCCTGCTGTCCAGCGTGCTGTTCTCCTTTGTGGAGGTGACAAACACGTTTGCGAGGATGGGGCTGCACCTGCTGCTGTTGCCGGTGATTGTCAGCCTGACCTATGAGCTGAACCGTGTGGTGGGGCGCTACGACAACCGGCTCACCCGGCTGGTGTCCGCTCCCGGCATGTGGCTCCAGAACTGGACCACCTTTGAGCCGGACGACTCCATGATCGAGGTGGGCATCCGGGCATTTACACTGGTGCTGCCGGAGGAGAAGGGGAAGGATCAGTGGTAAAGGGGACCGGCGGGATGAGGCACCAGCAGAAATAAAACCGCTGTGCCGCCCAGACGGCAGAGCCCACGTGAGGCGATGCATAGTTGTCCCATGAAGAAAATGGGGGGATAACCGCCTGGTATTCCCCTGGAGAGAGGAAATTAGAGAGAGACAGAGGAGTGGTTTCTGTATGGCGGCCACGTACAACAACCTCTACCTGGATGCCCGCAAGCGGCTGAGAGAGGCCGGCGTGGAGGGCGCCCAGCTGGAGGCGCGGGAGCTGGTCTGCTGTGCGGCCGGCAAGAGCCGGGAGCAGTTTTACCGGGATATGGCCCTTTATGCCTCCGACCCGGTGGAGGAGAAGCTGGCGGAGCTGCTGGAGCGGCGGCTGGCCGGGGAGCCGGTGGCCTACCTCATCGGGGAGTGGGAGTTCTATGGCCTGGGCCTGGACATCACCCCCGACGTGCTGATCCCCCGGATGGATACCGAGGTGCTGGCCGAGCGGGCCATCCTGCTGGCCCGGGCCGCCGGAGAGGGGGCGAGGGTGCTGGATCTGTGCGCCGGGAGCGGCTGCGTGGGTCTGGCGGTGGCGGCTAATGTGCCCGGCTGCCGGGTGGTGCTGGCCGATGTGAGCGAGGCGGCCCTCCGGCTGTGCAAGCAGAATGTCCGCCGCAACGAGCTCAACGCCCGGGTGACCTGCGTTCAGGCCGACGCCCTGGAGCCGCCCGACGCGGCCCTGTGGGATTTCGACGTGCTCTGTCATTTCCTGCCGGCTGAATTTCCACCAGTCAAAATGAAACAGTTCACATCCTTTCCTGCCTTTGAACACAAAATAGACATCATGCACACCCGTCACAGGAACCGTTACATCCGCCTCTATACTTGTCCAACATTCCCATCCTCCGGTATGAGGAACCCTCATTTCAGCTATCAGCGTCCCGCCGATGCTGTCGGTCCTAATTTCTATCCACCCGCCACGAAGGGCACTGGCAACAGACACACAAAGACACTTGGGCGACAAATCTTCAAAATCCACCTCGCGTACCTTTATATAATCCCCGTCATGAATTCCGGATACATACACCCCCGTCTTTGCATTCCATTCCGACTTTACTCCCTCGGAGAAAGCTATCGTTTCCGCCTCCACACGTTGATAAGGAGTCAGTGTGCCTACCGGCGACACCCCTTCTGTCGTCGCATTAATTATCGGGAAAGTACCATCGGGGTTGTAACTGAACTGCTCCACTGCCACGCTACGTCCGAAACCACCCCCACCGGGTAATTTCCCGGTGTGATAAAAGAAATAAGAATTACCTTTATAATCCGTCACTCCACAGTGATTGGTAAACGAACCGGTATCTTGCAACGGCATAATTTCTCCCATATACTTCCAAGGTCCTGTCGGAGTGTCACTCATCGAGTAAGCGATGTGTTCGGGTACTCCGCCGGCTGCATACGACAGATAATATGTACCGCCACGCTTGTGCAACCACGGACCTTCCGTATAGATGTCCTTGTATTTCTTTCCTTTCTCCCGTTTGTCCGGCCCCGGAGAACCAAAACTCTCTATAGTCTGCTCCACCTTGGACACCTCACCATCCAGCGAAACCATATCGGCATTCAGCTTGGCATAGTAAACATTCGGATTTCCCCAATATAGATAAGCCTGCCCGTCATCGTCCACAAAAACCGTGGGATCAATAAAATCCCAGCTACCTTCGTAAAGCGGTCTGCCGATAGCATCCTTAAAAGGGCCGGTAGGCGAATCACCCACCGCCACACCGATAGCCATCGTGTTTGTCAACTTGGAATGCAGACACACATACCAATAGAATTTCCCGTTGCGTTCGATACATTGCGATGCCCAGGCACGATCGTCCGCCCAGTCGAAAGACTCGATGGCAAGCGGAGAACCGTGATCGGTCCAGTTCACCATATCTTTAGTAGAATAGACGCGCCACTCTTGCATCCAGAAAAAATCGGCATGGTCCTCATCGTGTCCCGTGTAAACATACAAGGTGCCATCGTGCACCATAGGTGCCGGATCAGAAGTATAGCAAGTCTGCACAATCGGATTCTGCGCCTGCAACACTCCGGCAAGCAACAGGGACAAGCCACTCATCATACATTTCCGGATACCGGATAAATCACATTCAAGTTTCATATTCATGGTATTAAATTCACAAGGCTGTTTTTACGTTCCGTTCTTCACTGCTCAACAAGAGCAAAGGTAAGGACATTCGCCTTATATCGGAGTGTAACCATGTTACATAGTCCTTTTTCCATGTTACAAACCTGCCCGATATGGCACAAAGTACCGAAATTACTTCCTTATTTATTAGGCTATATATTCTTTTTTGAATTATTTTTGTGCACCTGAATTTACTGGGATATTTATATTATGATGAAACATACGATTCTTATACTATTTCTTTTTCTGTCTTTGTTGTGCCACGGACAATCGTACAAATTCTTCACAACAGACAGGGAACTTTCCAGCAGTCTGATCAACAAAATATATCAGGACCGGAACGGCATGATATGGATTGCCACCGAAGACGGACTGAACCGCTATGACGGAGCCAAGTTCATCACCTACAAGCATGACCCGGAAAACGAGTACTCCCTCTGCCATAACTACGTACGAGTGCTGTACGAGGACAGCAAAGGACGGTTGTTCGTAGGAACCTATAACGGTATACAGCTATACGATCCGGAAACCGACAGCTTCAGCGCGCGAGCGCAATGGGAAGACGGAAAGACTTTTGACAGCAATATCATGTCCATTCTGGAACGTAGGAACGGAGAAATATGGGTATCGGGAAACAACTTGTGTACCATAACCATCACACAGGGGAAACTGACTGCACACAAACTGGACTTACCTATCCCCACCCAAATGACAGACTACATGATAGAGGACAGACAACACAATCTTTGGGTAACACAGGGTGAGAATGGTATCTACCGCCTCTCTGTGGACAATAAAAGCAAGCACTTTCTGAAACAAGAGAAGGGAATGACCATTGTGGACCTCTATGAAGACAACTACGGAGACATCTACCTGGCAACCATAGGCAAAGGATTGCTGAAATATAACCAACCAGCAGAAGAGTTCATTCCTATCCTTTATAAAGGAAAACAAAACCTGCCTATCAAATCCATCTGCCAGATAAGCCAAAACGAGCTTTGCCTGGGCACGGACGGGAAAGGCACCAAGATTTTCAACATCCCCAAACAGCTCATCACGGATTACCCTTTTGATAATAATTACCTCGACTCCGGTACCTCCAAAGTACACTCCGTCCTGAAAGACAATGCAGGAAACCTATGGATAGCCATTTACCAGAAAGGGGTTATGATGATTCCCGCACAGCCCAACAGTTTCAAGTACATAGGCTACAAATCAATAAACAAGAATATCATCGGCTCCAACTGTATCACCTCACTCTGCCGCGACCACGAAGGCATATTATGGATAGGTACTGACAACGACGGCATATACGGCATCACCACAGAACTGAAGCAAAAAGTCCATTATGCCCCACATGACAGCCCCTCTTCGGTTCCTTCCACCGTTTTCGGCCTGTATGAAGACTCTGAACATAATCTGTGGTTCGGATCCTATACCAACGGACTAGGCAGACTGGATAAGAAAACAGGACAGTGCAGCTATCTGCAGAATCTGACAGACAAGAATGGAAACCGTATCCAACGCGTGTATGATCTGGTTGAAGACCAGGACAAACGACTCTGGATAGCCACCATGGGAGCCGGACTTTTCTATTATGACTTGAAGACAGGACAGTCTGTATATGACCCTAAATTCAATGCTGCCACCAAAAAATATAAATGGATAAGCTGTCTTTTGTACGCCGGTGACAACCACCTTTATGTAGGAACGTATGACGGAATAAGATGTATAGACCTGAGCACCGACGACTTCAAGACTGAAGAAATCCTATCCAGACACATCATCCACTCCCTTTATGAAGACCCCCAAGGCAACATCTGGATAGGCAATTCCGAAGGACTGGCAGAATGGAATCCCCAAACCCAGCAACTAAAGACCTACACCACCGCCCACGGACTATCCAGTAACGCCGTATATGCTATCAAAGGAGACGGGCAGGACAACTTATGGATAAGCACCAATGCCGGAATGTCACGTTTTAATCTGAATACCCACACGTTCAGCAATTTCTATGCAGACGACGGTCTGCAAGGAAATGAATTCAGCAAAAACGCCTCTTTTGCCGACCACAACGGCATACTCTGGTTTGGAGGTACAAATGGAATTACCTATTTCAATCCTCAAGAGATTACGAATCCCGCAAAAAAATGGAACGTACGCATCATCGACTTCTATCTGCACGACCAGCCCATAAGGAAAGGAATGTTGTCGGGCGGAAAAGAAATCATAAACACCTCCGTCTTTGAGGCCCGGGATTTCCACTTGTCACATAACGACAACGCTTTCAGCATCGAGTTCTCTACCCGCGAACTAAATAATTCCGAACGTATCACGTATCTATATACCATAAACAACACCCCTTGGGTCAAGCTTCCCAAAGGAGTCAACCGAGTGTCATTCAGCGACCTTCCCCCCGGCGATTATCATTTCCGGATCAAAGCCGAAGATTATCTGCTGGAATCCGACACCGATGAAATCACCATTCACATCGCACCGGCATGGTGGGCATCGGGCTGGGCCATGCTGATCTATGCCTTATTGGCAGTAACAGCCGTCTATGGCATCATCCTGCAAGTGAGACACCGTTACCGCATAAGACAGGAAATGATGCAACATATCCATGCTGAACAGATAAACGAAGCCAAGCTACAGTTTTTCATCAACATCTCCCACGAGATACGTACTCCGATGTCGCTCATCATCAGTCCTTTGCAAAAACTGATGACAAACGATACAGACCACGAACGGCAAAAGAACTACCGCATCATCTGGCGCAATTCCGAAAGAATCCTTCGGCTTGTAAACCAATTGATGGATATACGCAAGATAGACAAAGGGCAGATGTCACTCGTTTTCCGTGAAACCGAAATGACCGGATTCATTAATGATTTGTGTGAAACCTTTACAGAACAAGCGAACAAAAAACAAATTACTTTGCAGTTCCACCACGAGGGCGCCGACCACTTAAAGTTGTGGGTGGACCCGGTGAACTTCGACAAAATTATCCTGAACATCCTGTCCAATGCCTTCAAATTCACCCCCGAAGGAGGCAGTGTGGACATACGGCTACGCACCGGTAAGGACTCCACCCTGCCGAAACCATTACAACAGTATGCCGAAATCACCGTGACCGACAGCGGAATAGGAATCGCCCCCAAAGAAACAGAACACATATTCGAACGCTTTTACCAGATACGGAATAGCCAAAACAACTCAAACATAGGTACCGGTATCGGGCTGCACCTCACCCGCTCACTGGTGGAACTTCATCACGGAGACATCCGTGTAGAAAATAATCCGGACGGACAACCGGGATGCAGCTTTATCATCCGTATGCCTCTGGGATGCGCCCATCTGCGCAAAGAAGAAATGGAAGCCGACAAAGCTCCTCTCTTCCACACTCCGGCTCCGGTCCTTCCTGTTCCTTATGAAACCGAGGAAGAAGAAAACGGAAAAACACGAACCAAAACGAAATACAAAGTACTGGTGGTAGAAGACGATGAAGATATACGCCGCTATATCTGCCGTGAACTGGCAAGCGATTACCATACCCTGGAAAGCTGCAACGGCAAGGAGGCACTGGAAAGCATCTTCAATAAAACCCCGGACCTGGTAATAAGTGATGTCATGATGCCCGAAATGGACGGACTTACCTTATGCCGCAAAATAAAGCAAAATGTGAACCTGAACCACATCCCGGTAATACTGCTCACCGCCAAGACACGGGAGGAAGACAATCTGGAAGGTCTGGAAACAGGAGCCGACGCCTACATGACCAAACCTTTCCATATGGAGATATTGAGGAAAACGGCCGCCAACCTGATCCGCAGTCGTGAACGGCTACGCAATACCTATACCGGACAACAGACCCAAGGGGATAAGGTACAACCAATAGAAGTACAGTCCCCCGATGACAAACTGATGGAACGAATCATGCGGGTCATCAACGAAAACCTGAGCAACCCGAACCTTACCGTGGAGATGATTACCACCGAGGTAGGCATCAGCCGCGTGCACTTGCACCGTAAACTGAAAGAACTGACCAACCAGACCACACGGGATTTTATCCGGAACATCCGACTGAAACAAGCGGCAGAACTATTGTCGAAGAAACGGTACACCATAGCCGAAGTGGCGGACTTGACCGGATTCACCAATCCCAACAATTTCTCGACCGCTTTCAAGGATCTGTACGGAATGCCTCCCAGCATATACATGGAACAACATTTGAAACAGGATAAGAATAAGGAAGAGAACTGAAAATAATTTCCGGTTCTCTTTTCCACCAAGTACAGACCCAGTTTCCGCCGAATGCAAACTTTGCGGATACAATGGTATGAACAAATACACTTTTCCTACAAAACACTCTTACATATACCTATTTCACGAACCTTTCTTCAGTCCATTCAGCCGGCATAACTCACTATTACACAATGCATAAGGCTGACAGTAGTCCTTTCAGTCTGCTATCAGTCCTTTCAGCCGATGGAAAAATATTTCCCAAGCTCTTTCCTTACTTCAAAACATATCCGACAGGAACAGACAGACCCCATATCCACCAATCGCAAACTACAAGCAACAACAAGCTGTACAAGTATCCTTTGCCAGCCTGATGAATACCCTAATTCCTCTTGCAGGGCAGACGCATTAAAAATTATTGTCCCGTAAAAGTTGTGACAAATAGTTTTCATCCCAT
>OGXF01001369.1_pt1 | contig 17727 bp, 18 predicted proteins | sample 1576191 | NCBI WGS metagenome assembly OGXF01 (sample SAMEA3541545, study PRJEB24748) | human gut metagenome | biome: human gut; feature: human-associated habitat; material: faeces | place: China | collected 2012
CCCTGCCGGGGGTGAGCCAGTCGGTCATCATTACCCGGATGGCGGGGCGCACCCCGGTGCCTGAGGGGGAGGACATCGCCTCCCTGGCCGCCCATGGGGCCACCATGGTGATCTTCCTGTCCGCCGGGATGCTGGAGGCATTGTCGGAGGAGCTGCAAAAGGGAGCCTATACGGCGGATACCCCCGCGGCGCTGGTGTATAAGGCCACCTGGCCGGAGGAGAAGGTGGTCCGCTGTACCGTGGGCGCCCTGGCCCAGGCGGGCCGGGAGCACCGGATCTCCAAGACCGCCCTGGTGCTGGTGGGGGACTTCCTGGCCCACAGCTACCGGCGCAGCCTGCTGTATCACCCGGGCTTCTCCACAGAGTACCGCCAGGGGGACGGCTCAGCAGAGGCGGACCGGCCATGAGGGTAGAGCTCATCGCCTTCACTGCCCGGGGGAACGCCCTGGCGGAGCGGCTGGCGGCGGAGCTGACCGGCGCGGGCTGTCCGGCCGCCTGCACCCGGGAGGGCCTCCGGGTGGAAGAGTGGGCGGCCCGGGCCTTCGGGCGGTCGGAGGCCCTGGTCTTTGTGGGGGCGGCGGGCATTGCTGTCCGGGCCATAGCCCCCTGCCTGCGTCACAAGAGCACCGATCCGGCGGTGGTGGTGGTGGACGAGGCCGGGCGGTACGCGGTGCCCATCCTGTCCGGCCACCTGGGCGGGGCCAACGACCTGGCCCGCCGGATCGCCGCCCTGACCGGGGCGGAGGCGGTGCTCACCACCGCCACTGATGTCAACGGGGTCTTTGCGGCAGACCAGTGGGCGCGGCGGCAGGGCCTGCTGGTCCCCTGGCCGGAGCGGATCCTGGGGGTGTCCTCCCGCCTGCTGGCGGGGGAGACGGTGTCCTTCTGGTCCCGGTGGCCGGTGGCCGGGCCCTGTCCCGCCGGACTGAACTGGGGGGAGCGGGACCGGGCGGACATCGTGGTGGACTGGACGCCGCCACGCCCGGAGGCCCTGTGGCTGTGCCCCCGGACCCTACGCGTGGGCGTAGGGTGCAGGCGGGGGACCTCAGAGGAGGCCGTCCAAACCCTGTTTGACCAGACGATGAACGGCCTGGGCCTCCCGGCCCGGGCGGTGGGGGCGGTGTGCTCCATCGACCTGAAGGCGGAGGAGCCGGGGCTGCTGGCCTTTGCCGGGGCACTGGGGCTGCCTCTGACGGTCTATTCCGCCGGGCGGCTGGCCCGGGTGGAGGGGAGCGTGTCCCCCTCCTCCTTTGTGGCCCAGGTCACCGGGGTGGACAATGTGTGCGAACGGGCCGCTCTGGCGGAGGGCGGTGTGCTGTTGAAGAGCAAGACCGCCCTGGACGGGGTGACCCTGGCCCTGGCGGGTACGGAACCGAACTTGGATTGGAGGGAGCGTGCATGAAGCGGCTCTATGTGATCGGAATGGGCCCCGGCGGGGCGGAACAGCTGACGCCTCAGGCGCTGCGGGCCCTGGAGGACAGCCGGGTGGTGTGCGGCTATACCACCTATATGGATCTGGCACGGGGGTTTTTGGAGGGTAAGGAGCTGGTGACCACCCTCATGACCCGGGAGCTGGAGCGCTGCCGCATTGCCCTGGAGCGGGCGGAGGCGGGAGAGACCACCGCCATGATCTGTAGCGGGGACGCCGGGGTGTATGGCATGGCCGGACCCATCCTCCAGATGGCGGAGGAGTTCCCGGAGGTGGAGATCGAGGTGGTCCCGGGGATCACGGCGGCCCTGTCCGGAGCGGCTGTGCTGGGAGCGCCGCTGATGCACGACTTTGCGGTGATCTCCCTGTCCGACCTGCTCACCCCTTGGGAGGTGATCGAAAAGCGGCTGGACTGCGCCGGGGCGGGGGACTTTGTGGTCTGTCTCTATAACCCCATGAGCCGCCGCCGCCGGGACCATCTGGCCCGGGCCTGTGCCATCCTGCGGAGGCACCGGCCGGGGACGACGGTGTGCGGCTGGGTGAAGAACATCGGACGGGCGGGGGAGGAGCGCCGTCTGCTGACCTTGGAGGAGCTGGAGGGGGAGCAGGTGGATATGTTCACCACCGTGTTCATTGGATCGTCCTCCACCCAGCAGCTTTCCGGACGGATGGTCACCCCCAGGGGATACGAGGCCAAGGCATGAGCATCCTGATCTTCGGCGGCACCACCGAGGGCCGCCTGCTGGCCCGGGAGCTGTCCCGGCGCGGCCTCCCCGCCTGGGTCAGCGTGGCCACCCCCCTGGGGGCGGAGGAGCTGTCCGGCCTGCCGGGGATCACCCCTCTGGTGGGGCGGAAAACGGAGGGGGAGATGGCAGCTTTGCTCCGGAGCTTCTCCCGGTGCGTGGACGCCACGCACCCCTACGCGGCAGAGGTCTCTGCCAATATCCGGGCCGCCTGCGCCGAAGCCGGGGTGCCCCTGCGCCGGCTGCTGCGGGCTCCGGGGGACAGCTTTATGGGGATCCGGGTGGATGCTCCGGAGGAAGCGGCCTCCCTTTTGGCGGAACAGGAGGGCAATATCCTGCTGGCCATCGGGGCCAAGGGGCTGCCCGCCTTTGCCGGGCTGGACCCCGCGCGCCTCTATCCCAGGGTGCTGCCGGTGGAGGAGAGCCTGGCGGCCTGCCGCCGGGCGGGAATCCCAACCCGGAACATCATCGCCATGCACGGCCCCTTCTCCCGGGCGCTGAACGCGGCCATCCTGGAGCAGTACCGCATCCGGTGGATGGTCACCAAGGACGGCGGCGCGGCGGGGGGCTTTGGGGAGAAGCTGGACGCCGCCCGGGACGCGGGGGCGGAGCTGGTGGTCATCGGCCGCCCGGAGGAGACGGGGGACGGCCTGGAGGCTGTACTGGCCTGGCTGTTGGAAACCGGGCCTCAAAAGGAGGAATGAGCATGGAAGTGACCCTCATCGGCATGGGGCCGGGGGACCCCTCTGCCCTGACCGGCGGCGCGCTGACCGCACTGGAGCGGGCGGACGTCCTCATCGGCTCCCGCCGTCTGGTGGAGGGCTGCACCCTGGCGCCGGAGGCCCAGCGGTTTTGTTCCACAAAATCCGCTGAGATTGTGGAAATTCTGGCCGAAGGCCGGTGGGAGCGCCCCTGTGTGCTGTACAGCGGGGATACGGGGTTCCACTCCGGGACCCGGACGCTGCTCCCCCAGCTGGCGGAGCGTGGGATCAGCTGGCGGGTGCTCCCCGGTGTGTCCAGTATGCAGTATTTTGCCGCGCGGCTGGACCGTCCCTGGCAGGAGTGGCGGGTGGTCTCCGCCCACGGGCTGGCCTGCGACCCAGTGGGGGAGGTGCTGGCCGCCAGGGGACGGCCTGTGTTCTTCCTCACCGGCGGAGCCGGCGGGGCGGCAGCCCTGTGCCGCCGCCTGGCCCGGGCCGGACTGGGCAGCTTGACTGCCGCAGTGGGGGAGGCGCTGTCCTACCCGGAGGAGCGGATCGTGGAGGCCCAGGTCTGGGAGCTGGCGGAGCAGGAGTTTTCCACATTATCCGTCCTGCTTGTGGACGGAGCGGCCCCTGTCTGGCCGGTGCGCTCCCAGGGGATCGACGACGGGGCCTTCCTGCGGGGAGAGGTCCCCATGACCAAGCAGGAGGTGCGGGCTGCCGCCCTGGCCAAGCTGGAGGTGCGGGACGGGGCGGTCTACTGGGATGTGGGAGCTGGGACGGGCTCGGTGTCTGTGGAGCTGGCCCTGCTGGCCCCCAGAAGCCAGGTATACGCCGTGGAGTACAAGGGGGAGGCCTGCGCCCTGATCCGGGCTAACCGGGAGCGGTTCGGGGCGTATAACCTGGAGGTGGCGGAGGGCCGCGCGCCGGCGGCCTTGGCGGAGCTCCCCGCCCCGGACGGGGTGTTCATCGGGGGCTCTGAGGGGGAGCTGATCCCCATTCTGGAGGCGGCCCTGAGCCGGAATCCGGCGGCCCGGTTCTGTGTCACCGCCATCGCGGTGGAGACTCTGGGGGTGGCAGTGGCCGCCTTTACCCAGCTGGAGATGAGTCCCCAGATCACCCAGATCACCGTGGCCCGCAGCCGCCGGGCGGGGGAGCGGAACCTGATGCTGGGTCAGAATCCGGTGTGGATCGTGACAGGACAGAAGGAGGCGCTACTGTGAAGCTGGAGCACGGGACCCCCAGGGAGATCGAGGGGGAGAGTATGCGGATCATCGGCCGGGAGTTGGAGGCCATGGGGATCGTCCTCCCCGCCGGCTGTGAGGCGGTGGTGAAGCGGGCCATTCACACCACGGCGGACTTTGACTACGCCCGGAACCTGCGCTTCACCCCTGGGGCGGTGGAGGCGGGAGTGGCAGCCCTCCGGGCCGGGACTGCCCTGGTGACCGATACCAATATGGCTCTGTCCGGGGTGAACCGGGGGGCCTGCGAGCAGCTGGGGGTGGAGCGCTTCTGCTATATGGCAGATCCCCAGGTGGCAGAGCGGGCCCGGGCGGAGCGCACCACCCGGGCGGCGGCGGCTGTGGACTGCTGGGCGTCAGAGCATCCCGCCGGGATCTTTGCTGTGGGCAACGCACCCACCGCTCTGCTGCGTCTGGCGGAATGTATGGAGGCGGGAACGCTGCGTCCCGCCCTGGTCATCGGGGCCCCGGTGGGCTTTGTCAATGTGGTGGAGAGCAAGGAGCGGATTTGGTCCGTGTGCCAGGACCTGGATGTCCCGGCCATTGTGGCTATGGGCCGCAAGGGGGGCTCCACAGTGGCGGCGGCGGTGTGCAACGCGCTGCTGTATCAGGCTGCGGGCCTGCGATAGAAAAAATCAGCGCCTGAGTCTGCAAGCGATGCAGGCTCAGGCGCTGTCGTTTCTGCTTTAGAAGGGGAGTGCGATGATGGCGGGCACCAGAAAGGGGACAGACAGGGAGAGGACCGCCCCGGAGGTGAAGGAGTAGATGGCCATGCGGTCACTGGTGGCGCTGACCACTACGGGAAGGACGGTGTCCATGGCGGTGGCTCCCGGGAGGGCCACCGCTTCGATGTATCCGATGCGCTGAGCCACCATCGGGACCGCCACGATGGAGAAAAGCTCATGCATGATGTTGGAGAGAAAGGCGGTGGCGGAGACGCTCAGGGAGTAGGGGGCCAGCAGAGTGGGGGCCAGGGAGTACCAGCCAAATCCGGCTGCTGCTGCGGCGCAGTCCTTGACACCCATGGGGAGGAAGAACCCCACCAGTGCAGTGAGGGCCAGAGTGCCCACCGCCGTGGCCAGGGGGACCAGAAACACCCGGAACCCGGCGGCCCGGATGTCCCGGAGCATATTCCCCTGCCGCCCCATGTCCAGTCCGACCAGAAAGAGCAGGAGATAGAGGCCGAGATTGATTACCGCGCCGCAGTGGGCGGTGACTGCGGCGGGGAGGAGGAAGCGGCCGGCCAGCATCCCCAGGACCACGGTCACCACGATCAGGATGGTGAGGGTGTGGTCCACATGGACTTGGCTTGTTTCCTGGGCAGTTTCCTCCTGAGCGGCCTCATTCTGGGAACGGCCCTGGGCGTCCAGCTTCAGCAGATATTTCCGCAGGATATGGACGGCCAGCAGGCTGCCGGCCATGGAGGTGAGGGTGATGATGAGGGCGTTGAGGCCGATGGTGGCCAGAGAGGTCACGATCTCATCGTTTGCCCCCAGCTCCGCCCCCAGAGTGACAATGAGGATCAGAAGGGCGGCGGTCTGAAAGCGTCCCAGCCAGGGCATGGGGCGGGACTGGATGGCGGGGCGGGAGCCCAGAAAGGCGCCCAGAGCCACCAGAGCCAGATAGACCGCGAGGTTCAAAAGGGTGCCGGACAGCTGCTGCAAAGGGGATCAACTCTCTTTCAGAAAATGGAAGGCGCCGCACGGCCGCGGGCGCAGTGATACGATGATACCACAGCGGCGGAGAAAAGTCTATGTTTGGATGCCCTGTGGGACATCCAACATGCGGAAAATCCCCTCAGAGCGGGCAGAGGCTTTCCTCCGTGCTGGGGCTGTGGTACAATAGCGGTGACAAGTCGGACAGTCCTCCGAAGCGGGATGGCCGGGGACGGGCGGGCTGGGCCGCACAGACGGAGAGAGACAACGGGGGTGCAGAGGGCGCACACCGGAAAAGGAGAGAGAAAGATGGAACAAACAGAGAGCCGGCTGGGGCGCTGGACGAAGCAGGGGATGCGGTTCCTCAAGTGGCTGCTGTACTCGGCGGGGATCGGACTGCTGGTGGGGGGCGTGGCGGCTGCCTTCCACCTGGGGATCGACTGGGCGGCGGAGCTGCGGGCGCGGGAGCCCTGGATCCTGTGGCTGCTCCCAGTTGGGGGAATGGCCATCGTGCTACTGTACCGGGTGTGCCGGATGGAGAAGGACCAGGGGACCAATCTGGTGCTGGCCGCGGTGCGGGAGGCGGAGCCGCTGAAGCTGCGCACCGCGCCGCTGATCTTCCTGTCCACCATTTTGACCCACCTGGTGGGCGGCTCCGCCGGGCGGGAGGGGGCGGCCCTTCAGCTGGGCGGCTCCATGGCGGCCTGGGTGGGGCGGGAGATCCGCCTGGACGCCAAGGACAGCCGGGTGATGGTGATGTGCGGGATGTCCGCCGCTTTCTCCGCCCTGTTCGGCACCCCGCTGACGGCGGTGTGCTTCTCCATGGAGGTGGTGAGCGTGGGCGTGATGTACTATGCGGCGCTGGTGCCCTGTGTGGTGGCCTCCCTGACCGCCCTTCAGGTGGCCCAGGGCTTCGGCCTGCACCAGAGCCCGGGCTATGAGATCGGCCGGGTGCTGGGGCTGGGGCCGATCTCCATGGTGCAGACGGCGGCGCTGGGGCTCCTGTGCGCCCTGGTGTCCATCCTGTTCTGCAAGGTGCTCCACACCGCCCCCAAGCTGTACGCCAAATATTTCCCCAACCCCCTTCTTCGGGCTGCCGCCGGGGGAGCACTGGTGCTGGCCCTCACCCTGCTGGTGGGCAGTCAGGACTACAACGGCGCGGGGGATGGGGTGATCCGCCGGATGCTGGCTGGAGAGACCATCCCGGAGGCATTTTTGATGAAGATCCTGTTTACCGCCCTGACTCTGGGCGCGGGCTTTCGGGGCGGGGAGATCGTGCCGGTGCTGTTTACTGGGGCGGCGTTTGGAACCACGGTGGGGCCGCTGCTGGGCCTTCCCCACGGCTTTGGTGGGGCGCTTGGCATGGCCGCGGTGTTCTGCGGGGCCACCAACTGTCCCATGACGGCGCTGATGCTGGTTTTTGAGCTGTTCGGCGGGGAGAGCCTGACCCTGTACGCAGTATGCTGCGGAGTGTCCTATATGCTCTCCGGGTACTACGGGCTGTACAGCGAACAGAAGATCGTCTACTCCAAGTTCCGCACGGAATGGATCGACAAAAAGGCCAGGTGACCCCTATTCCAGAGGAAGATAGAGGGAGAACTCACTGCCCTGCCCGGGCCGGGAGAAGAGCCGGAGATAGCCGCCCTGCCGGATCAGGATACGCCGGGTGAGATAGAGGCCCAGGCCCAGCCCATCCTGCTCCCGCACAGCCGCGCCCCGGTAGAAGCGGGAAAAGACCTGAGCCTGCTCCTCCTCTGGGATGCCGGGGCCGCTGTCCGTGACCCGGATGCGGCAAAATAATTCATAGCACTCGGCGGAGAGGGTGACTCTGCCCCCGGGCGGGGTGTACTTCAGGGCGTTGTCCACCACGTTGAACAGGGCCTCCGAGGTCCATTTGGCGTCAAAGCGGGCGGAACCGGTACAGGGCTGGACGGTGAGAGAGATCCCCTTTTCCGCGGCTGCGGCCGCACCCTGAGCGGCCGCGTCCTCCAGCAGGGGCTGGATGGGGTGGAGGGCCGGGGAGAGGGTGAGGACCCCGGCGTCCAGCCGGGAGGACTTCACCAGGGCCTCCATCAGGAACGCCAGCTTCTCCGCTTGGCCCCGCAGGGCGCGGAGCTGCTCCTGTTGGGCGGGGGAGAGGGGACTTTCCTCCAGCAGAGAGCCATACAGCAGCAGGTTGGCGATGGGGGTCCTGGTCTGGTGGGAGATGTCAGCGATGAGGGCGGCGATCTGCCGCCGCTCCTCGTCCAGGGCTCGGGCGGAGGCGGCGGAGCCGTTCAGGAAGCGGGCCAGCCGGGCCTCCAGGGCGGAGGGAATGGACTCGTCGAAGGACTCCTCCAAAAAGCTGTTGTCAATGGCCTGGGACAGCATCCGGTCCAGCCGGTCCGCCTGCCTTCGGGCGCGCCGCCAGTGGTACAGGCCGAACAGGACGCCCCCCGCGGCCGTGAGGAGGGCGAGGAGCAGAAGCGGGACCGTCATGGCTCCACCGCCCACACATAGCCCACGCCGTATACCGTCCGGATGGGGGCGTCGGTGAGCTTGGCCCGCAGGCGGTTCACGGCCACTGACAGGGCGTTCTCGTCCACAAATTCCCCGCCGTCCCAGACCTGCTCCAGCAGGCGCGCCCGGGGTAGAGTCTGCCCCCGGTGCTCCGCCAGCAGGCGCAGCAGCCGCTGCTCCGTCCGGGACAGCTCCAGCGGGACACCGTTCCGGGTGTAGGTCATCTCCTGGAAGTCAAAGGTAAAGGGGGGCAGCTCCAGCACGGTTCTGCGGGAGTGGGCGCGGCGCAGCAGGTTGTTTACCCGGGCACGCAGGACCGCCAGGGAGAAGGGCTTGGTCACATAGTCGTCCGCCCCCAGCTCCAGACCGGTGACCTGGTCCAGCTCCAAGTCGTTGGCGGTGAGAATGAGCACAGGCAGAGCGGAGCGGGCCCGCAGGCGGCGGAGCAGCTCCAGGCCGCTGCCGTCCGGGAGGTTCAGGTCCAGCACCACCAGGGAAAAGGGCCGCTCCTCCAGGGCCCGCTCCCCCTGGTCCAGGGTGGACGTCTGGATAAACCTCCGCCCCTCTCCCTCCAGGCCCAGCCGGATGCCCTGGCTGAGGGCACGGTCATCCTCTACGATCAGAATGTCATCCATACAGTCCGCCCTCTCTTTGCCCCACAGTCCGCTGCGGGGCTGATTTCAGCAATTATACCACGGGCCTTCCGGTGGGACAAGGGCGGCAGTCCGGCGGAGGGGCGGAACGGACCAGAGGAGAAAAGTGTAAAGTTGGCTTGACATATCTTGCATGAGGTGTTATACTCCAAAATGTAAAGCAAGCTTTACAAATGAGGAGGTGATGGCGTGACCAACCGGATCGCAGAGCTGCGAAAGGAGCGGAAGCTGTCCCAAGCGGAGCTGGCGGAGGCGGTGGACGTCACCCGCCAGACCATCATTTCACTGGAAAGCGGGCGGTACAACGCCTCGCTGCTGCTGGCCCACCGGATCGCCCGCTATTTCGGTCTGACCATCGAGGCGGTGTTCCTGTTTGATGAGGAAGAATGACAGACCCGCTTCGCCGGGGCGGGCATGACAGGAGGGTGCTGGAATGAAATATATTCAAAGGAAAACTGTGCTGCTGGGATCTGTTCTGGGGGTGGCCGGTTCCCGCCTGATCATGGCTCGTGTGGAGCGGAACTGGACACCGGAGGAGCGAAAGGAGATCGAGCGGGGGGAGCGGGACGAGCGCAATGTGACCATCCGGGAGAAGGCGGCGTACTCCAGCTGGTACTGGAGCCTGTATCTGCTGTGGGGGCTGTGGCTGCTGACCCTGGTGACGCAGGGCGGGATGTATGTGGCCTTTGTGTCGGCGGCCATCGTGCTGCACTGTATTTTTTACATGGTCAATGTCGGGCGCTGGTCCCGGCGGATGTGACCCACCCGGTTCCCGGTGGTTCCTGCTCCGGGAAGAGACTGGAAAAGACAAGAAAGAGGAGGAATTACGGTGCAATATCAGAAGGAATACCATTCTCCCCTGGGGGAGATGCTGTTGGCGGCGGATGACGAGGGTCTGGTCGGGATCTGGTTCCAGGGGGCGGTGCACTTTGGACGGGGGCTGGAGCCCGGGGGCCGGGAGGGGGAGCACCCCTTTCTGTCGGAGGCGGAACGGTGGCTGGACTGCTACTTCTCCGGCCATGAGCCGGAGTTCCAGCCGCCCATCCACTGGAGCGGCACCCCGTTTCAGCAGACCGTGTGGGGGCTGCTGCGGCAGATCCCATACGGGGCCACCATCACCTATGGAGAACTGGCCGTGCGTGCGGCGGAGCAGCTGGGCCGGCCTGGAATGTCGGCCCAGGCGGTGGGCGGGGCTGTGGCCCGCAATCCGATCTCCGTTCTGGTGCCCTGCCACCGGGTGGTGGGGGCGGACGGCAGCCTGACCGGATATGCCGGCGGCCTGGAGCGGAAGCGCCGGCTGCTGGATCTGGAGGCTGCGGGGAGAACCTGCCCAGATCAGGCGGATTAGGAGGAAAGCTGACCGGCGGGACCGTGATACTAAAAAGGGCGGTTTTATTTTACTTTTCCCGGATCAGCTCAGCCAGCTTCTCCTCACATTCCTCCTCGGTGGCGGCGTAGATGTTCCGAGCCATGCGCTTCTAGCCTGGATCAGTAACCGTTGGATCTCCTCTGGCGTCAGGACCTTCATTTATCTGGGCTTGGCAGATGGCAGCTTACATCCATCCGAAAGATTTCGGAAGATCAGTTTTTCTTCCACGGCCTTGTCCAGCGCGGCATGGAGGATGGTGTGGATGCCGCGAACGGTCTGGTCTAACAGTCCTTCGCCGTAGCGCTCGGTCCGTATCAGCCGGCCACCCTTTTTAAGGGATACATAGAATTCCTGGATGTCTGCGGTGGTCAGCTTGTCCAGATGGATTTGCCCTAACTCTTGGATGATATGCTGATAGATCCGCCGTTCATAGGACATCTGCGTGTTCGGGCGGAGATTTGGCTTTTTATATCCTTGATACCAGAGGTCCAGCCAATCGGCCAGTAAGATTCCGGTTTTAGGCTGGTCCGGCGCAGGTTCTTTCAGCGCATCCCGAAGTTGTGCCAGCTTTGCTGCACACTCCGACTTGGTTTTGGCGAGGACATTTCAAGTATAAAACTCTGCAAAAATAAAAAAGACATGATTTGCAGATCTTTAAGTAGAACAACATCGGAGCACATCATTCTAAAAGAGACAGCAAACCATGTCAAAAAATATACAGATAGATGAAGATGCGATAAAGGGACGGTTCAAGTAACTTGTGAACTGGTTTGTAGAAGAAACCTTTAAAACACTGCTGTTGGCTGGGGTAAGTACACCCTCTTGGTCAGCATAGCAAATACTTTTGTGGGCAACAGAATCAGTACCACGTCCAAAATAAGACGATACGACGGATATGACTCCTTCCCTCACCTGAACAGCGAAAGAGGAATTATGCCTCCTCCCACTGATGCAGCTCCACGTTTTTCCGGTGCTCCTCCCTGGCCTTCTGACACAGTGTGTCATCCAGACACAGATCAATGGCACTGTAGGTGTAAGCCCGCACAACTTTTTCCATCAACTTGCTTGCGCGGGGGGAGTTGACCAGTGACAGCGCACTTTTTTCGTGGACTACTACAGGATCACCCTCACCCTCCAGGGCGATCTCACAGTATACAGTGGGGCAGATGTAGCTGACATTTCCGATGTCGGAAGAGCCAGAGCCGGGATATTGTTCTTCTGGTACAAAGCCTTCAATACCCAGATCCTCAAAGTGATGCCGGCACAGAGAGGTCAGGCATTTTACATTGATCATATCATCAAAGGGATTCTCATAGTCCCGATATTTTAGACCAGCGCCGGTGGCTAAAGAGGCGCCCTCAGCAATCTTCAGCAGCCGTCTGCGCATTTCGGCCAAATAACCCTTGGTTTTGGCCCGGATGCTGAACCGGCACTGTGCAAACTCCGGAATGGTGTTGGTGGCCGTGCCGCCGTGGGTAATAATCCCGTGGACGCGGGCGCTCTGGGGGAGCTGCTGGCGCATGGCGTTCACGCTGTTGAACATGATGATGACCGCATCCAGAGCGTTGATTCCCTTCTCGGGATTCTGGGCGGCGTGGGCAGGGAAGCCGTGGAAATCAAACTCCAGGGAGTTCATAGCCAGAGAAAGTGTTTCCAGCGAGTTAAATTCATCCAGGTGGGCCTGGAAGACAAAGTCCACCCCTTGAAACACTCCGGCCTGGATCAGGTCATATTTGGCACCGAAGGTCTCCTCCGCAGGAGCTCCGATGACCTGGATGCGGCAGCCGAGCTTGTCTGCGGCATCCCGCATGCAGATGGCACAGGCGCACATGGTGGCGGCGATCCAGTTGTGTCCGCAGGCGTGTCCCGGACCGCCGTTGGGGCCAAAGCCGGGTAGTGCATCATACTCAGCCACAAAAGCAATGGTCAGGCCGGTGCCTGGTCCATACTGAGCCATAAAAGCAGTGGGGAGCTGTACTGCGGGGTTCGACACAGAAAAACCATACTTTTTCAGTACCTGAGTCAGATATGTGGCAGACTGAATCTCCTCCCCGCCCACTTCAGGATGCCGAAAAATATAGTCTGAGATTGCCTCAAAAGAATCCTTATGTGCCTGATACTGTGTGTCTACGGTTTGATACAAGTTGTCCTTTGTTAATTTCACCAAAAACACCTCGTCCCTTTCGAAAAAATTTATTTCTGTGTGAGACGAGTATAGCACAGATTCTGCAAAAAATAAATAATAAAATTTTGCGCTAAATAATATGAATTTTTTTATTCAAATAAAGACTGGTATTCCCTCATGGCCTGAGTTGCCCGGTCCTGATTCAATTCAAAGATGCGCAGCAGCAGTCCGTTGCAAAAGGCCATAGGCAGCACATAGGAATTAAAAAAGGTATCTGCCCGCTCATTGATGACGGCAAACAGATCCGCGCCCAATTGCTTTGCTGTTATTTCTGAATCGGTCAGGGTCAGCAGAGCGGCCTGCTTCCGGTGGGCATAGCGGCTTACCCACCGTTCGCTCTCTGTCATGGTGGGAAAGGCCACCACAAAGACGCAGTCATCAGGAGACAATAAGAACATTTTTTCCCGCAAAGCCAGCCCTTCTTCGGTGACGGCAGTGCAGGAGATTCCCATGACATTGAGATAGTTTTTCAAAAAATGGACCACAACCTCATCCGAGCCGCATCCCATCAGGTACACGCGGCGGGCATGGATGATGGTTTCTGCCATCTCTGTGAGCGTTTCCGCAGGGAACAGCTGAAAAAAATTCTGAATATCTAAATCCAGGTTATGAAAATAGGAATGGACATAGTCGTTATCCCGGTCCATCAGAGGCAGAGATGCATATACCAGCTGAGCAGGGACATATTCCTTGCGGATCTCCCGCCTATACTCTAAAAATCCATGGAAGCCGAGAGCTTTTGCAAAACGAATTACTGCGGTGTTGCTCACGCCAGACTGCTGGGCTAGCTCCGCAGAGGAGAGCAGAATGGACTGCTGATAGTTGTCGATGATATATTTGGCAACTTTTTTTTCCTGCATGGAGAGCGTATCGTATTTTTCCTTGATGCATTGCTTCATTGTTTTGTATTCCATAGCCGTTCCTCACCACAAAATAAATTTTTTTATTTATTATAGCACCGTTTTCCTCCGGCTTAAATGTTTTTTCTTCTCTGTAGTCATGTTGCCATAGGAAAATAATTTTTAAAATTTAATTTTATTTATTTTGAATACTCCTATTGACAGTGAAGAAAAAAAGCCTTAATATACGGGTGTGAATATTTTTATTCACACAGCACAAAAAACAGCGTTGTGCTACGGATTTATTTGTCGGAGGTGTGTTATGAAGTCCAATACGGAACGTCCCAGTGCAGCAGACCCTGTTCCCGATGCAATTCAGACTCTTCCCGACCCCACACAGAAGTGGAAGTTTATCTCCAACCTGCACCCCCTGTCCATTGTGTTTGTCATTATTGTTCTCTTCTCCATCCTGACCTATGTGATCCCGGGTGGAGCCTATGACCGCTATGAGGTAACCATCGGCGCCCTGGGCGGAGAAACACGAGAGGTTTTGGATCCTGAGTCGTTTCATAACATTCCCTCGAACCCGCAGGGTTTCCTGCAGCTTTGGACCGCGTTTTTTGACGGCGCAGTGGAAGCGGCGGACATCAGCTTCCTGATCATGATCTACTCGGGCGCATTTACCGCCATCATTGCCACTGGGGCCATTACTCAGGGGATTCACTCGCTGGTAAAGCGCTTTGGATCCAAATTCTATGCCATTATCCCGGTCTGTGTGTTTGCCTTTGGACTGGCGGGTGCCGCGGCGGGACTCTATGAGGAGACGATCCCATTTATTCTGGTGCTGGTGCCGCTGATGGTCTCTATGGGCTTTGACTCCATGGTTGGGCTGATGGTGGTACATTTTGCTGTGGCATCAGGCGCATCCACCCCATTTTTGAACCCCTTCAATCTGGGGGTGGGGCAGGCGCTGGCAGAAGTACCTATGATGTCCGGTATTGTAGTCCGGTTTATCCTTTGGGTTATTATGATGGCCTTGACTTCGGTCTATATCCTGCGCTATGCCTTTAAGGTAAGGGCAAATCCCACCTTATCCATCTGCTATGAGTCCGACTGCAAGAAGCGTGAAATGTACAACGCATCTGCCCTGGATGAACTGGAAGGCATGAACAAGCGCTCCATGCTGGTACTGCTGATGGTGCTGGCCGGGTTTTCCGTAGTGGTCTATGGTGTGCTGCAGCATGGCTGGTGGTTTGGTGAGATCGCATCGGTCTTCCTGTATATGGGCATTGTCATCCCCCTGGTAGGTGGTCTGTCGGTCAATGAGTTGATTTCCAAGTTTATGGAGGGCATGGCCTCTACCCTCTCTGCTGTGTTGATGATCAGTGCCTCCCGGGTCATTTCGGCAATTTTGACCAACAGTAATACTATGGATACCATTCTTCACTTCCTGTCCGGATCTCTCACAGAAATGCCCAAGATGGTATCTGTTTTGGTTATGTTTGCCATCTCGGCGGTGAGTATGTTGCTGGTCCAGAGCATGTCCGGACTGGCGGCAACTATGATGCCGATTATGAGCCCCCTGTCCGACCTGTTGGGAATTTCCCGCCAGGTGATGGTCTCCAGTTATGTCTTTGGAACAGGGGCGCTGGCGACTTTGGTTCCTTGGGAAGGGATCAACTATGCCATGAGCAACCTGGCCGGTGTAGATTTTTTTGGGTACTTGAAGGAGCTGGCTAAGTTTACGTTTCTTGTTTATATTCCATTTTGTGTGATCTCTTTGATTTTTATGACCGTGTTCAATTTCACATAAGAAGGCTTCTTGTGTATCAAAACTCCCCACAGTTTGTCGGTATGGTGCAAACTGTGGGGAATTCCTTTTCAACGCCTCATGAAAAACCATCACAGCTGGGAATGAAAATATGGTCTGTGAGGCAACCGCATGATTTGCCAAACTGAAGTCAGCAGGCGTACCGTTGTTGCTGAGGCCATGCAGATCTTGGAGCAGACAGAGTGAGGCGAACGAACGGATGACGAGATGTAGGTGCAGTGTTGGAACACGGTGAAAAGTCCGAAGGGCAAGTCCCGACTTGTGTCCTTCGGTTTTCTCTGTGTTTCAGCGCAACGAATTCTGCGTAGCCTCATCATCATTGAAAAGCTGCGTCCCGGCATCTGGCCACAAGCAGAAAAACAGAGCCTCCGGCAGCGTTATACTGCCGGAGGCTCTGCCTGGGGATGATGTCATCGCGCATGCGCAGCCGCTGCTGTGTCAACGGTGCGGGAAGTGGCTCAGGCCTCTTGGTATAGTTCCAGAATGGCACCGTCCTTCCACACAAAAGCCAGCTTATCCCCCTTGTCATTGGCGTCCATGGGGCCGCAAATGACGGAATCCGCGTCGTCCATGTACTTCTGAAGGTCATCCACCCTGTACGCCACATGGGGGTTACGGTGGAGTACCTCGGGGAAGGGGGTGCCCTCCTCAAATTTCAGGTACTCGATCTTGTAGTCATAGTCATTTACCTGGCTTGCCCAGAACTTGGCTCCCTCATTATAAACCATGCCAGGCTTGCGGTTGGTGATGGGGATCCCGATATGCATATATTCAGCGGACATATGGTACTTCCTCCTTCTTCAGCTCAACGCTGATGTTTAACTGTTTCATAGATCTCGAAGGCCTGAGCGGCGGTGTAACCCTCGTGAACCACCTTTGCAATGGCCTGAGCCATACCAGCGGGGCAGTCGGACTGGAAGATGTTTCGGCCCATGTCCACACCGTGGGCGCCCTCCTGGATGGCCTTATAGGCCATCTCCAGAACTTCCGGCTCAGGCAGCTTCTTGCCGCCGGCGATGACAATGGGCACGGGGCAGGCGGCGGCCACTCTCTCGAAACCGTCGCAGTAGTAGCTCTTCACCACGTTAGCGCCGTTCTCCGCCAGCACACGGGTGGCCAACTGGAAGAACTTCTCGGTACGCTCCATGTCCTTGCCTACAGCCACGACGCCCAGGGTGGGGATGCCGTACTTGGTACCGGCGTCGGCGGTGCGGGCCAGCAGCTCCAGAGAGCGGGACTCACCGGCGGCACCAATGAAGGTCTGGACAGCCATGCAGTCGGCGTTCAGCCGGATAACACTGTCGATGTCGCAAGCGAAGCCGCTGCCATTGGACATATCATCGAAAAGGACGGTGGAGTCATAGGTCACTCGGACACATTTGCCCACCTGAGCAGTGGGGGAGATACAGGAGTGGATGACGCCGCGGGTTCCCATCAGCACGTCTACATAGGGGATCAGGGGCGGGATGACCAGATCGATGCGTTCCAGTCCGGCGGTGGGCCCCATGATATAGCCGTGGTCAAAGGCCAGCATAACGGTGTTGCCCGACTTGGGGTCGAACATCCTGGATAGCCGGTTCTTCATGCCCCAGTCACAGTGGGTGTTGCCCTTGACGTAAAAGCCTTCCTGGGCCGCAGGTACGTCCAGATGATAGTCATGGGCGGCCTTGTTTCCGATATTATCAGCCATAATGATCGCTCCTTTTACGCTTTACTGTAAGCGGGGGTGTGGCAGGGGGCCTTCCACAGGCGGATGAACTCGTCGTCCCACTTGGCAATGTTCAGCTGGAAGCCCCCGGCCTCCTGAACGGTGAGGATCTCGCCCACCATGCTGGCTACGACCTCGATATCCTTGGCCTTCAGGAACTCCACAGTGTCCTTAAAGAGCACCAGCATCTCCATCATGGTTGTGGCGCCGCAGCCGTTGACCATAACGAAGGTCTGGTCGCCCGCCTTCAGCTCCAGCTTCTTGAACAGGGCATCGGCGACAGTAGCGACCGTCTCTTTGGAGGACATCATAGGCACGCGGACACCGCCGCCCTCGCCGTGCTGACCGGCGCCGATTTCCATCAGGTCCGTTTCCCCCAGGTCACCGAAAGACATCCCGTTCTGGGGATGGGTGGCATCGGTGGATTTGACGGTGATGGAGGCCATATTGTCCGCATAGCGCTGGGCGATTTCGGCGACCTCGTCCAGGCTCTTACCCTCCCTGGCCGCAGCGGCGGCGATATGGTACAGGGCCACGGCGCCTGCCAGACCGCGCTTGTTGTCCTCGCCGTTGGGGTCAAACTGGACCTCCTCGCCCGTTACCACCTGGCGGAAGTTCAGGCCGGCCTTCTCCGCCAGCTTCATGGCCTGCTTGCCGGCCAACTGGTCGCCGGCGTAGTTCAGGGTGAGCAGCAGAACGCCGTGGCCCTTGTCAGCCAGCTTCATGGCGTCAAAGACCAGCTTGCCGTTGGGGGCGGCGAAGATATCGCCCACGGCCTGGACGTCCAGCATACCTGTACCTACAAAGCCGGCCTGGGCAGGCTCGTGCAGCCCCGAAAGGGGGCAGGCAGCATGTTCTTTGGCCGGTATGACTA
>OGXF01001414.1_pt1 | contig 17256 bp, 14 predicted proteins | sample 1576191 | NCBI WGS metagenome assembly OGXF01 (sample SAMEA3541545, study PRJEB24748) | human gut metagenome | biome: human gut; feature: human-associated habitat; material: faeces | place: China | collected 2012
TACCGGGATGGCTTCTTTTCCCGACAACTTGCGTGCTTTCCTGAGATAGGCAAGCCAGTATACGCCGCCTACGCACACGCCGCCGCCAAGAACATTGCCAATGGTGACCGGCAGGAGGTTTGCGAATAGAAAATTACCCAGATTTATCACATCAGGATTCAGCCCGGCTGCAAGTGCCGCGTCCAGATATTCCGGTACGGTCCTTGCCATAAGGCCAGCTCCGATATAATACATATTTGCCACACTGTGCTCAAACCCGCAGAGCACAAAGATCATGATGGGAAAAAACAGGCCGATAACCTTTCCGGCCGCGTCTTTCGCCGCGAATGAGATCCAGACTGCGATGCAGACCAGAAAATTACAGAAAACTCCCCGGATGAGCGCGTCTGAAAAGCTCATCGTGCATTTTCTGGCCGCTGTGGAAATCACGGATACCGCCATGCCATTTCCAAACAGGCAGAGCTGATGCGAATATACGGCTCCGGCAGCCACAAGAAGCCCGCCGGCAAAATTTCCAAGATAGACAACGATCCAGTTTCTGAGAACCCCGGGAAGCGTTACTTCTCCGGAAAGAAGCGGAACCGTCAAAAGACAGTTTCCGGTAAATAACTCACTTCCGGCGAGAAGTACCATGGTGAGGCCTCCCGGAAAGATGCAGGCACCCAGAAGCTTTCCGATAGCAGCAGGCTGTACGCCCACGGCTGCCGTGGTTGCTCCAACTCCGCAAAGCGCAATGAATACCTCAGCCATCACGGCCAGCAGAAACATCTTCGGAATGGCAGTGTTGACCTTACTTTTTCCAATCGAAACATAATTTTCGGCAATTTGAGCCGGTGAAAACAGATTCATACATTATCCCCCTATATTCTTGTTTTCATGGCCATTTCCGCCATTATAAGTCAGGTGTCTGATTGTTGCAACGAGCGTTATTTTTTTGACAGTGCTGTTATTTTTTTGTTTATCAATTGATAAATTTTTATTTATTATGTATTTTGATAGAACTCGCATTATCATAATAATTTCAAATGAGAAACGTAAAAAATTAACTTTTTTAGGCAGATTGTACACAATATGCACGGTTTTTGAAAATTATCAATAGATAATAATTATGTATATTTTATTATTCATAGAAATAATTCATGGATTGTTAGAGCTCTCATCTTGCTTTTGAAGCTTCCAATCTCCCGGAGGAACGGCGCGAGAGCGTGAAGCACATTGATATTGCGTAGCTCCCCCTTGTGGTGTAGCAGCTTCACAACACGTCCTGATTTGCCGGAAGTTGACAAATCCTCAGGATTTTGGTATATTCTTCATGTAATACTTTTGTAATATTTTAACAAAGAACTGCATTTATACATGGAGAAATATACATGAAACGACGAATCTCTGAGATACTCTCCGCTTCCGCCGGTGTACTGAAACAGGTGGCAGCGCTTACTGCAGCTGTCTTCGTGTTTGCAGCGGCTTTTGCTGCTCCGTCCTTTGCTGCCTCTTCCTATGATAATCTGGCAGTGGCCAATGTCAAAAATGAGCCTCTGAATATGCGGACCAGCCCTTCTGTTGATGCAGAAATCATCGGAAAATGCTACCGTGGCTCCGGAGGAACGGTTCTTGACCGGAAAAACGGCTGGACAAGGATCCGCTCTGGCGGGCTTGAGGGCTGGCTGAAGGATGATTATCTTCTGTTCGGCAGGGACATTGAGCCTCTTGCAAAGGAGCTTGGACTTTTGAGAGCCAAAGTCACTGCGGTTACATTAAATGTGCGTAAAACCCCTTCCACGGATGCCGTAATCGTAAAACAGGCAGCTCAGGAGGAATCGTTTCCGCTCCTGGAATCCTCAAACGGCTGGATCAAGGTTCAGCTTCAGGCTGACGCAAGCGGCTATATCTCAGCGGAATACGCGAAAATCATACCAGTTCCGGGAGCTGCGGTCGATACAAAAAAAGAAGCGGCTGCTCTTCATTCCGGAGCAGAGGCACAGGCAAAACCTGCTTATGTGATTTCCGCAACAGATGATGAGATCTATCTGCTTGCAGCCTGCACAGCCATGGAAACCGGAAATGGCTCCTATGATGCCCAGCTTGCCGTTGCAAGCTGTATCATCAACCGCGTAAAGTCAAAACACTGGGGAAAGTCCATTTCCAGTGTCATCTACGCAGACGGTCAGTTTCCCGGCGCATCTTCCGGTCTGCTGGACAGCTTTCTGGCTCAGGGGCCTTCCAAAACTGCGCTGAAGGCCTCAAAGGACGCACTGTGCGGTTCCAATAATATCGGAGATTACCTTTATTTTAATTCTACCAAACGGATTTCACCGGAAGATTATTCCTCGTATAAGATTGTCGGCGGAAACTGTTTTTACAAAAAATAGCGGCCGCGCCAATGGCGCCTCCGCTATTTTTTCATTTATTTTTAAAAGGATACGTCCTTTTCCTTCTGCTTCCGTTCCCGGAATTCCGTTTGGATTTCTGAAAGAAGTTCAGGCCGTTCCAGAATATCCACACAGGTTCCGGCAAGAATTTCTGCTCCGTACCGAAGTGCCTCATGTGCTTTCTCTGTTTTTCCGGCTTCCAGATATTCCTTGGAATGTGCTGCGGTTCCCTCCGGGACAAAAGCGGTCCGGATACAGCAGCCCGGAACATCATACATTACATTTCCAAAGTCTGTAGAGCCCGTTTTTTCTCTTGGTCCGGCAAGCTGCGGAGCTTTAAATTCCTCAGCATTTTCCATGATCAGATTGTTTAATGTCATACATGGGATTTTGGCCTGGAACGGATAGCTGCGCTCAATCTCACAAGTAGTTCCGGTCATAAGACAGGCACCCTTTTAAATATCCTGAAATCTGGGAACAATCACATTTTCCAGATAGTCTGTACTGTAAGAGCGCAGCGTATATTCAGCCTTCGCCCTTCCCGGAACAATGTTGGACGGTCCGCAGGCATCGAGGATCGTGTAATGCATACGGGAATCTTCCAGCAAATGTTCCCGCAAAAATTCAATGCCCTGGAAAGACAGAAGTGCGGAATCGAAGGCACTCTTTCCCTTGTGCGGGCTCATGGCAGCATGGCTTTCTACGCCGTGGAAAGTCACGTAATAGCATTCCAGTGCCATACAACGGACATCCACACAGGTATTCGGTGCCGCATGCATCATCAGCGCAATGTCAATGTCCTGAAAGCAGCCCTTTTCTTTCATGATGATCTTTCCGCCGATCGTCTCCTCTGCAGGCGTTCCGTAAATGACGATCTTATACGGCTCTTCACCGCATACATCACAAAGTGCCAGAGCGGCTCCGATCACCGACGGTCCCTGCATGTGGTGTCCGCAGGCATGTCCGATATCTTTTATAGCATCATATTCTTCCAGAAAACCAAAGGACGGACCACCGCTGCCCTGCTCGTATACAGCCCGGAAGGCTGTCGGAAGTCCTGCAATTCCACATTCTACCTCAAATCCTTTTGCTTTCAGATATTCGGTTAAAAGCCTGCTGGACTGAATCTCTTCCATTCCAGGCTCTGCGAAATCATAAATCTGGTCAGACATGGAAACCAGCTCTGAAAGATGTGATTCTAAGGCCTGCGAAATCAATTGTTTCTTCATAAGTCATCTGCTCCTGTTCCATCAAAATTCCTGTTCAAGCTGTTTTAACAGTTTTTTCAATCCTGCCATGAAAACAAGCTACTCCATTGTCACATTAAAAGGCAAGCAGGCCATTGCACCCATGGAAAGACTGATCACACTGTTTCATCAGTTTTCTTAGGGTTTTGTCCCTTTTTCGCTTATGCGTGCCGGCTCAGGAGCGGGCGGCCGCATAAGCTTCTTCAAAGAGGGTTTCCTGTGCGTTCAGGCTGGAATCGCCGTCCGGCTCTATTTTGTAGCTGCCGTCCGGCTGCTGTACCCTGGCCTTAACATTATCGCTCATCATCGTTAAAAACATTTCACGGATCCTGCATTTTAAACCGTTGTCATATACCGGTACAGCCACCTCAACCCGGCGCAGCGTATTCCTTGTCATAAAATCTGCAGAGGAAATATAGATGCTGTCGCGCTCCGGCGTTCCGAATATATAGATTCTGGAATGCTCCAGATAACGTCCTACAATACTGCGTATCTGTATGTTTTCCGTTTTTCCTGGAACTCCAGATTTCAGGCAGCAGATTCCTCTTACGACCATTTCAATCTTTACACCTGCTTTTGAGGCTTCTACCAGCTTGTCAATGATGCGTTTATCGGTAAGAGAATTGATCTTAATACCGATGTACGCCGGTTTTCCGGCCAAAGCGGTCTGAATCTCCTTGTCGATCATAGAAAGAACAGGCTCCTGAAGGCATTTCGGGGCAACCAGTAATTTTTCTGATTTTTCTACCGTGTCACCGATCAGGATGGACTGAAATACACGCAGCGCGTCCTCTCCGATTTCCGTATTTGCGGTAATCAGGGAAAGATCTGTGTACATGCGGGATGTTTTTTCATTGTAATTTCCTGTACCAACCTGCGTGATATACTGGATATTACTTCCGTCTTTTCTGGTTATAAGGCACAGTTTAGAATGAACCTTCAGACCATCAATACCATATACGACATGGTAGCCCGCATCTTCCAGGCGGCGGCTCCACTCAATGTTGTTCGCTTCATCAAAGCGCGCCTTTAATTCCACCAGAACATCTACCTGTTTGCCGTTTTCAGCTGCTTCTACCAGTGCCTCCACAACTTTGGAATTCTTTGCCAGACGATATAAAGTCATTCGGATAGAAACTACCTTGGGGTCATTGGCTGCTTCTGACAGCATATTTAAAAATGGCCGGATGCTTTCATATGGATAGGAAAGCAGAACGTCATGATCCAGAATCTGCGGAATGACCGGGCTTGCGGAATCCAGCTGGGAGGTAGACTGCGGAAGCCGTTTCGGAAATACAAGGTCCGGATTTTTACGGAGTACATCTTCCAGCGCAAACAGGAAAGACAGATCCAATGGCGCTTTGGAATAAAAAACCTGATCCTTGGTCAGTTCCAGATAATTGCAGACGGTATCCACCATCTTCGGGGCTATATCTCTTGTCAGTTCCAGACGTACCGGCGCCAGCTTTTTTCTTAATTTAACGACCTGGGCCATCTGATCCCGGTAATTCAGATCCTCATCATAAATCTTGTTCACATCAATATCCGCATTTCTGGTAACTCTCAGCACTGATTTTTCCAGTACTTTATAACCGGAAAAGGCAGTCGGGAGGAAATGCAGGATCAGCTCTTCCAACAGCATGTAGGTAGATTCCAGTCCGGGAACCGGGATCAGCCGTGGGATCATCTCACTGCTGCACGGAATAATTCCAATCTTTTCTTTTCCGCTTTTGGTACCAAGAATTGCAAATGCATAGATTTCCTGTCCTTTTAAAAACGGAAACGGCTGTTTACGACCAACGATCATGAGAGAAAGCAGCGGAAGTACTTCCCTGCGGAAATAATCTTCCAGATATTTTCCATCTGCCTTGCTCAGATCCCTGAATGAGACCAGGTGCACGCCTTCTTTGGCCACCAGCTCCATTACATGCGTGTATATCGTATCCTTTCTGTCGTTTAAAACGTTGACCCGCTTTAAAATGGCATCGATCTGTTCCTGCGGTGTCATATTCGTCTTATTTTCCCGGTTGTCGCCAGGCAGTAATTTCATATCTTCCAGGGATCCGACACGGACCATAAAAAACTCATCCAGATTGGACTGATATATCGAAAGAAAGGACATGCGTTCACAAAGCGGAACCTTCTCATTTTCTGCCTCTTCCAGCACGCGTTCGTTGAATTTCAGCCAGGATAATTCGCGGTTGACGTAAATGCCGGTATGTTTATCTTCTACAGTGTTTGCTTTTGCAGCCATGTTAATGCCTCCTGTTGTTACGGAATGCCTCCCGTGTTTTTCTATGTAACAATAAATTTTTCCGATCAGTTTCCAAAGCAAATCCCTATCTCCTTTGCCTGCGCGATCATTTCATGCTCCGGCGGTACCGTTTTCAGTTTTCCGCTTACTTCCTCCAGCGGGAGTGCAACCAGCTTACCCTCCCGTAAAGCTACCATAAATCCATAATGCTCTTCCAGGATCAGCTGTGCAGCAAAGGAACCAAGCCGTGATGCCAGAACCCGGTCATAGGCATTGGGACTTCCACCTCTCTGTGTATGTCCCGGTATGGTAATGCGCACCTCCTGCCCGGTTTCAGCTGCCAGCTGATCTGCGATTTCATATGCAATGGAGGGATAAGTATTTCTGGGTTTTTTCTTTTTGTATTCGCTCCTGGTCAGGGCGGCATCTTCTTTGGAGATTGCGCCTTCCGCCACAGCCAGAATGGAAAAATGCTTTCCGTTCTCGGTGCGCTGTTTCAGCGCATCGGCTACCTTGTGGATATCATAGGGCAATTCCGGCAAAAGAATGACATCGGCTCCTCCGGCAATTCCGGCATGAAGGGTAAGCCATCCTGTTTTATGCCCCATCACTTCCACAATAAAGATCCGGCTGTGGGAAGCTGCCGTCGTATGGATGCAGTCAATGGCATGTGTTGCGATATCCAGGGCACTGTGAAAACCAAACGTCATGTCAGTTCCCCAGATATCATTATCGATGGTTTTGGGAAGGGTAACCACGTGAGGCCTTCCTGCTTTAACAGATTGGCAGTTTTATGCGTTCCGTTTCCGCCAAGGATCACAAGACAGTCCAGCTTCCATTTACGGTAATGATTCTTCATGGCCTTGACCTTATCCAGTCCCTGCTCATCCGGAACCTGCATCTGCTTAAAGGGTTGTCTTGAGGTACCGAGAATGGTTCCGCCAATCGTCAGGATCCCGGAAAAATCGGAAGGCTTCATCTTTTTTCTGTTTCCATAGATCAGGCCCTTATAGCCATCTAAAATTCCATAAATCTCAATCTCGGCTTCTTTTTCATACAGCGCCTTGGCAACTCCGCGCATAGCCGCATTTAAGCTCTGGCAGTCGCCGCCGCTAGTCAGGATTCCGATTTTCTTCATCTTACTTCGCTCCAGTTTCTATAGGTTTTTTCGTAAAGATTGATCCTGTTCAGCATTGTTCTGATACAATTTCTGGAAGGAAATGTTATCCATGGCTTCTTCAGAAATGCTGACACAGTTGTCTGCAATACGGTCAATATTGTAGAGCATATTAGAATACTGCATGGTCAGATCGGAAGAACAGGTATTTTTCTTGATACGTGCCATATGAGCCTTGTTATTCTGTTTCTGAAGCTTACGGATTTTGTTTTTATCCTTTGATACCTTTGCTACAATATCCTTATCTCCATTTTCCAGAGCCTGCATGGCAGTCACAAACAGATTTTTCAGTGTTCCGATCCCTGTCTCCAGCTCATGCAGGGCCTCTGCGGAAAAAACGCCGCCATGCTCCTGGGAAAATTTAGCCACTGTACCGATTTCCTCGCAGCGGTCAGCGATACGGTCAATGTTGTTGTTGATGTAAAGCAGACCTGCGGCCTGTTCGGACTGCTGTTCGGTCAGGGTACCGCTGGCAAACATTTTTACAATATAACTGCCAATCTGTTCCTGAAGCTTCTTCACCGCAAAATGCATCTCTTTAAAATTCTGATACGCTGCCACTGCTTCTTTTCCCACAAATGCAAGCTTCATGCTATCCATCATCTGCCTGGTAAAATCAGAGACACGCTGGATCTCCTCAGAAACCAGATAAAGAGCCGCTGCAGGCTGCGTCAGAACCCGGTTTTCCAGGAATTGCGGTTCAAAGGTCTGGCGCTCCTGCTGATCCTGCCCGCGCACCAGACAGGTAACGATCTTTACCATAACCGGGATTAACGGAAGCCATATCAGGGTGCAGACAATATTGAACGTCGTATGTGCATTTGCGATCTGCCTGGAAATCACATCCAGCTCCGGCCCTTTTGGAGAAATAAAACGTACAAAAGCTGCCAGTAGCGGAATCAGAAATAAAAATACTATACTTCCCGTAATGTTAAAAACACTGTGAGCCAGTGCAGTTCTTTTTGCGTTTTTGGACTGGCCGATTGAAGCAAGAAGTGCGGTGATCGTGGTACCGATGTTATCGCCCAGAAGAATCGGAATCGCTCCGGTGAGTCCAATGACACTGGTTACACCATCCGGACCGGCCTGAGATGCAAAATTCTGCAAAACCGCGATCGTTGCGGAACTGCTCTGTACCACAAGCGTCATACCGGCACCAAGCAAAATACCAAGAACCGGAATATGGGAAACCTTTCCCATCATGTCTACAAAAAACGGACTGCTGGCAAGTGGTTTCATAACACTACCCATAATTTCAATTCCTTCAAAAAGCAGCCCGAAAGAGAAAATAACCATACCGATATTTTTAATTTTTTCTTTTTTGCTGATAAAATTCAGAAGAAAACCGATAAAAATAATCGGATAAATATAATTGCTGATCTTAAATGCCATCAGCTGGGCCGTCATGGTCGTACCGATATTGGCACCGAAAATAACGGAAATGGCCTGAGGAAGACTCATCAGACCTGCACTGACAAATCCGATCACCATGACGGTCGTGGCGGAGCTGCTCTGTAAAACTGCAGTCACCAGTGCTCCTGCCAGAGCTCCCATTACTGCATTTCTGGTAAGAAAGCTGAGTATCTTTTTCATTCCCTCTCCCGCGGCCTTCTGAAGTGCGTCACTCATGCTGTTCATGCCATATAAAAACAGGGCAAGACCACCGATGAGGCCAAAAAAGATCTTAACGTTTTCATTCATGTTTTCCTTCTCCTTTGTACATACTCGACAAATTCATTTACTCATCCTTTTCAGCATATACCAGCAGTGAGGATTTCTCTATCTCACCGCAGTTAAGAGAATGTTAAATCCATGTAAAATCAGCAAAGCTTACTTCCATTCGCCACCAGGCGGAACCGGCAGTTCAGACACTCCGCGGCCCTTTTGCACATGAGCATGCGCTCCAGAAAAATCTCAAAATAATCCATCAGGCTGCAGATGGAATCATCCAGCTCCAGGTTCATCTGGATCAGACGCTTTTCCTGGTCAATTTTAAGGCTGGAAGAGAGTGCCGCATAATTTACACGGTCGTGGATATCGAATTTGGCTTTGTTGGGATTCTGTACCCGGTTTCTTCTGACATCTGTTTTATCAGCAAGGATCAAAGCGGCTGAGATCGGGTCGATGGCCGTTCCGGTGCCCTCATCATGATGTCCGATGGCAGCAGTGACCGTAAGGATCTGTTCCAGGTCCATATTGCGTTCTTTTAAGATTCCATAAGCCAGAATTGCTCCGCTATGCGCATGGTCATGACGGTTTACGCTATTTCCAATATCATGCATATATCCGGCAATTTTTGCCAGTTCAATGGTTCTCTTTTTGTAGCCCAGCTCTTTTAAGATCATACCAGCGGTCTCCGCTGCTTTTGCTGCGTGTTTCCGCGAATGCTCCGTATAGCCAAGCTCCCGAAGAACCTCATTTCCCTTTTCAATCAGTAAATTGATTTCTCTGTCTTTTCGGATCTCTGTAATATCTGGTTTCATATTTTGGATCACCCTCTCTTTTTGTATAGAGGAAGTATAACGGTAAAATATGAGGTTTAAATTCTATCCAGTTAAAATTTATGTAAAAACAGCAAAAAAGCCATTGCAAAACAGTTTTATAAATTCTGTTTTACAATGACTTTTCATTTTTTCGCGTTCAGTGCGCTGGCCTGATGATCCAGATATCTGATGTTTTACACACCCTCTTCTATTCAGTCATTTCTTCTTTCAGCAGCAAATCTTTAAAAATCAAACGTAGAGCCCAGATTGCCAGGATCGTGGTTCCGATGTCAGCTAACGGCTGTGCGATCTGGATACCAAGAATGCCGATGGCCGGTGTCAGGATCAGAAGCAGTGGGATCAGAAACCACCCCTGTCTTGCGGTGGAGACCACTGTAGCCCAGGTGCCATATCCCATGGACTGCGGTGTCATATTGCCCATAACAGTGATACCCATGAGCGGCAGCGTGCAAAGCTGCAGGCGGAGGGCCAGTGTACCGATCCGGATCACGTCCATATCATCCTTGCGGAATACTGCCACAATATTGCCGGAAAATATCAGGCCGATCACGGCAAATACAAAAAGAACGGCTGTACTGACCTTAATGCAGAACACACAGGCCTCTTTCACACGTCTGTACATGCCTGCTCCGAAGCAATAGCTGCAGACCGGCTGGAACCCCTGTCCAAAACCGATCATGGCAGAGCCGACAAACATCATAAACCGGTTGACAATGGACATGGCTGCAATCGCTGCGTCACCGTAGGGCTGCGCCATGATATTCATGATGATCGTTGCTACGCTGGCAATGCCCTGACGTCCCAAGGATGCTATGCCGCCGTATAGAATTTGTCCATAGAGTCTGAGCGTTGGGCGGAACTTTCGGATATCAATCGAAATGCAGTCCTTGCGAAGGTTGCACATGGCAAGCAAAATGCAGAAGCTGACAAACTGCGAGATTCCGGTAGCCAGCGCCGCTCCTGCCGTTCCCATATCCATGCCGAAAATAAAAACCGGATCCAGGACAATGTTTAAAATACCGCCGGTGGTAATGCCGACCATGGCAAAAAGGGCTTTCCCCTGGAAACGCAGGATATTGTTCATGATAAAGGATGTCATCATGAACGGTGACGCAAGTAAAATGTAGGAAGCATAGGCTTCTGCGTAAGGCGCGATGGTCACGGTAGATCCCAGCATCATAACCAGCGCATGGATATTGGCCGTGCCAAGCACGGTAATGACAAGTCCCATGCCGAAGCCGGTAAAAAAACCGATGGAGGCAAGCTTCTCCGCCAGTTCTCGGTTTCCGGCACCGATCAGTCTGGCAATGTAGTTGCCGGAGCCAATGCCGATCATAAAGGACAATGCCTGAATGATGGCCATGGCAGAAAAAATAATGCCCACGGCACCGGAGGCGCTGGTCCCGAGCTGACTTACAAAAAAAGTATCCGCCATGTTGTAGATGGAAGTCACCAGCATACTGATGATGGTCGGAACGGCCAGCTTCGAGATCACGCGTCCTACCGGCGCATGGGCCATTTCATAGTACTGGTCATGTGTTTCTTTTGTCTGTTCCATGATAATATCTCCTGTCTGAATCGTAGTGTCAGATATTCATTATATCATCATTTAGACAATGATGCCATGCCCAATCCTTGTAATTCTTTTATTTTGCTTTTTTCTTTTTGTTATCTCCCCACGCGTACATAACCAGGGCCAGCGCAATAACGCCGTAGGAAATGAATACACGGAAATACTCACCGATAGCTGCATCACCAAACAGATTTTTACCTGCGGACGGTGCCACAATGAATAAGAGGTGGAACAGGATACAGCCGAGAAGCGCCTGTCCGTTGGTTGCTTTCTTGATAGAAGCTCCGCCTACCAGGATTGCCGCTCCTGCATACAGGCCAACCTGCTCATGAGCACCGTAGGTCTGGAAGGAACCCATATTCTGTACGAAGATGAGCTGTCCCCAACCGGCCAGCACAGTGGAAATGATGATGGCGATCACGCGGACACGATCCACATTGATACCGGCCGCGTTGGCCACGGTACGGTTCTGTCCGACTGCACGGAACTGCTGCCCGATGCGGGTCTTCATGATTGCGTTGTTGAACACACATAACAGTGCCACGATCAGGAATGTGACCATCGGCACACTGACCATGGAGAATGCCGCAGTCACAAACGGAAGCTGCGCAATGACAGCCACTGCTACACAGATGCCGGTACGGGTCAGGGCTTTCTTTTTGTCTTCCTTCTTTGTGGCAAGCTTTACCAGACTCCATATGGCAATCAGTCCGCAGAGGATCAGCGCCGCAGTACCAAAAGGCACGCGCCACAGACCGTCCAGCGCGTATTTGAAGCCGCGCTCAGTGGAAAGATCAATGGTGTTTGCCACACCGGTGGAACCCTTGATGACCAGGCCCGGTGTCTTTAACGGAATCAGATTTCCGAAAATGAACAGGAATAACAACTGATACAGTCCGTTCGCGAAATATCCGAGGATCAGTCCGCCGATCATCTCCTGTCCTTTCATCTTGTTCATCAGTTTACCGATCAGGAAACCGAAGAAAGCCGCGATCGGCATGGTGATGACCATGGCTGTGAGGAATCCGGCAAGGCCGCTGATGCCCCACTCAATGACCCACAGTGCCGCAATCTGGGCTGCCATAGCACCAATGGTGATGGCAAAGTTGATTCCCATTCCGGCAATGATCGGAATGATCAGGGCCAGGACAATGAAGGAGTTTCGGCTCAAACGGCCAAAGAGCTCATACATTACATAAGAAACCGTCTGTCCGGAGCAAACCAGGCCGATGAGACACAGTACGACGAACATCACGGTAACTGCATTTTTCTGCAGAATTTCACGAAAATCCCATTTATTACGCACGAGACTCACCTCCTGACTTTGTAAGCGCATATAAAATGATTCCGTTGGAAATCAGGATACGAAGGGTCTCTGAAATGGTGGAGCCCGGAACCAGTACATTGGCTACCGGCATACCCAGTGTCAGAACGCCCTGGAATAAGAACGTACCGATCAGAACATGACTGATCTTACAACGGGTAGTGGATGCGCCGCCGATCAGGATTGCGGATGCGGCGATAAATCCCATCTGGCGCGGTGCGGTGTAAAGCTGCATGAAACCGTAGCTCTGGGAGTATACCAGAATTCCCACAGCGCCCAGCACGGTGGAAAGCACAGTTCCTACAATACGCATGCGGTCTACGTTGATGCCGACAGATTCCGCAAAGCGCGGGTTGTTGCCCACAGCCTGCATCGCCTGTCCGGTCTTGCTTCTGGAGAACAGCCATACCAGCGCGCAGCAGACTGCCATGAAGAGCAGCAGGCCGGTCGGGATGGTGAACTCACCGATCTGGAATGCCAGGAAATCATTTAAGATGTGACGGAAATTCGTGGAATCCAGACCAATGGTATTACGAAGTCCGGTTCCCAGCGGCCAGCGCAGCTTCAGAGACTGGAACGGAAGCACAAGCCATGCGATACACATCAGGGAGACGATGGAAAATCCAACGTATGTAGTAACGGACATTTCGGAACCCTTCAGCCGGTTTAACATCAGAGCGTATAAGTATCCGCAGACTGCCGCAAGCACAGAGCCTGCCAGAATGGCAAGATACAGCTTGAACTCACTGGCTTTTATAGCATCATCAAATCCACGCCCCAGCCTGGGATTCCAAGCTCAATCGTTAACAGTCCGCCAATCAGACCGGCTACCAGGCCGATCGGAAGGCCCAGGTTCAAGCTGATACCGCACTGGATGCCCGGCACCATAGCCAGAACCATGATGGCGTTCATGCCCATACGGACTACGGTGTTGCTTAACAGAGTGGATAAGGACAGGTCATACCACAGAGTCATAAAGCACAGCAGAATAAAGAACACGCCAATGATGACTCTCGGGATACCAAGCTTTGCCACCAGAACCTGATGGAATAATAACAAAAGCGCTACGACTATCAGGGCGCATGCCAGGTAGATCATGTCATCCGCATGGCGGATCAGACGCTGCGCAGTGGTTTCTTTTGCGCTGCACTGCTCCACATAACGGTCATACTGGGTGGAGAAGCTGTCACCGGACTGGTAAAGGATTCCCTCTACTGTCTCTTCGAGGGTTTCCAGTGCCTCATCGGTCAGGACCGGGTAAATTTTCTTTAACTCCGCTCCTACCTTCGCATAGGTTGCCTTTGCTTCTTCCTGCTTTGCCAGCATTTCTTCTGTTGGCTCAAAACCGGACATATCCACAATGACTTCGTCATCCTCCGGAACTTCCTCTCCGGCTGCCAGCATTTCCTCATGTTTCTGTTCCAGAGCCGCTTCCGCCTCTGCATAGTGCGCTTCCTCATAAGCACTGCGGGCTGCAGTCTCAACTTCTGCGTATGCTTTAACGGCATCGGTGTAAACGGCAACAGCTGCGGAAAGGTCTGCCGTATCCACGGACAGGGTATCTGCCGCTGCGCCGCCCTCGTACTTCGCGCGGGTTTCAGCCTCAGCTTTCTCTACCGCCTCACGGATGGCTGCCATGCCGCCGCCGGCTTCCTTGGCCTGCTTCTGCGCCTCCTGCTTGGCAATGGCCACGTAACTCTCCACCACACTGTCTCCGGTGGCGCTTAAAAGTGTCTGGATGCGGAGCTGCTGCAGAATTTCCTGGCCCGCTGCCCCATTCTGCTTTGGTACGTTGAGCAGGCCAAGTACCAGACAGACGGCAGCCGCCGCGATGCAGAGAACCGCAATCATTTTCTGAATCTTCTGTTTCGTCATGCGTTCGTTCCCTCCTTTTCCAGATGTTCAGACGGCCGGATGCCGGACATGGCCAGACCGTAGTCAGCATCCGATGCCTGCGGTGACAGAACATCAACCAGCTTTCCTTCTGACACAATGGCAATACGGTCTGACACGCTCTTAAGCTCCTGAAGCTCAGAAGAAATGATAACAACCGTCATGCCAAGCTCCCTGTTTAAGCGCACCAGGGTTTCCAGTACCAGCTTTTTCGCGCCGATATCGATACCTCGGGTCGGCTCGGATACAAAGAGAAATTTCGGAGAGGTGCAAAGCGCTTTCGCGATGCAGACCTTCTGCTGATTACCACCGGATAAGGTACCGGAATGCTGGGTTGGTCCAAAGCACCGGATATCCAGGCTCTTAATATACTCCTCCGCAGTCTGACGGACCTTCTTGCTGTCTACCAGGGTAAAGGGGCCGATCTTCTTCAGGTATTCATTCTTGACCTGCATGGAATTGAAAACGATGTTGTCCTCAATGGAGCGGTCCAGAAGCAGGCCGACGCCCTTCCGGTCCTCGGATACCATAGCCACTCCGGCCTTCAGCACTTCCCGGGTATCCATGATATTCAGTTTTTCTCCAAACAGGGTAACCTCACCCTCTGCCTCATAAAGGCCCATAATGCCGTTAGAAATGCCAAGTTTTCCCTGACCGGCCAGTCCACCGATACCCAGGATCTCACCCTCAATGACATCCAGGGACAGACCGTTCACACGCTCGCCCGGCATATTGACATACAGGTCCCTGATGCTCATGGCAACCTTGCCCTGCGGTACCGGACGCGGCTCTACCTCAGCCATAGACTCGCCCTTGCGGCCCACCATCAGCTCCGCGATCTCACGGATACTGGTGTTCTTTGTCTCGCGGGTTGCCACCAGCTTTCCGTCACGCAGAATGGTAATGTTGTTGGAAGCAGCCATAACCTCATCCAGACGATGGGTAATGAAGATAATGGCAATGCCGCTCTCCGCGATTTTTTTCATAACGGAAATAAGCTGTGCTGCCTCACTCTCCGTTAAAACGGCGGTCGGCTCATCAAATACCAGAAGCTTTACGCCGGTCTTATCAATTTCTCTTGCAATCTCCACAAACTGCATATAGCCAACCGGAAGTCCCTGTACCAGAGTATTTTCGTCGATGGACATACCCACATGGTCCAGCGCAGTGCGCGCGTCTGTCTGCATAGCTTTCATATCCAGACTTTCCAGATTTTTGCCCAGCACACGGCTGACCGGGTTGGGACGGCAGATCTCACGGTTCAGCTTGATATTCTCCGTGATGGTAAAGCCCGGGAGCAGCATGAACTCCTGATGCACCATGCCGATGCCCTTTTCCATGGCATCATGGGGGGAAAGAATGCGCGTCTCCTCTCCATTTAAATATACGCTTCCCTCAAATCCGCCAGTGTTGTGGATGACCGGCATGCCGAACAGTACGTTCATCAGCGTCGATTTACCCGCACCGTTCTCTCCAAGGAGCGCATGGATCTCACCTTTTTTCACAGAAAGGGAAACGCCCTGAAGTACCGCGTTTTCCCCGTACTGCTTACTAATGTTTTTCATCTCAAGAACATAGTCTGTGTTCATGAAAAGCCCCTTTCTCTAAGATAGAAACAGGCACACCCGAAATCAATAGGGTGTGCCTGTCTGCAGATTTCAGTCTTTTACTTTAAGTAGTCGTTAAAATCAACCGGAGCAAGGAGGATTGTGTAATAGTTATCAAATTCCTCGCCATCCGCGTTCTTGTAGTTATTGATTTTGGCACCTTCAACCTTGGAGTTGAACATCTCCTTCAGAGTTTCTGCATCGTTCCGGTCTGCGATCTCACCGGTAATGTAGCCCTTTGCGTAATCTACGCCAACCTCAATGATGGTCATAGCTACCGGGGATGCCCAGGTGGAGAATCGGTCTACTGCGTCATGCTCTTTCAGCTTTGCTGCGATCTGCTCCAGTGCCTCAGTGTCATCGCCGCCGATGGCAAGCTCCAAACCCAGGGTAGCCGGGAATGCGTGATACGGGCTCGGGCAGCACGGCTGCGGATAGTAAGCGTTCGGCTCATCCAGGCATGCGGTCTGAAGAGACGGCTGCATACCACAGTTGGTGGTAAAGAATGCTACTTTCTTGCCTTCGTATTTCTTCAGCTGCTGCGGAACATCTTCCAGAATGAACTGCTGGGAAGCGGAAAGACCTGCCTCTGCGGTCGGGTCCGGAGCGGTAACGTCTACCATCTCGATGCCAAGTGCTTCTGCGTTCTTCTTAAGAAGCTCATGACGCGCCACGATCAGCTCCATAGCCATGTGACGCGGGAAAGAATAATGTACGAATACATCGATGCCCCACTCTGCGCATTTCTCCATGATGGTATCGCCCTGTGCAGCCTCATCTGCGTACAGTACGAGATCAGATGCCGCGGAGATAACTGCCGGATCCTCCTGCGGAGTACCCGCAATCAGAAGAATGTCGTCACGGCCCATCTCACGAACCTTGTCAAAACCTGCCTTTGCGCCAGGAACTGCCTGACACATCACGATGGCTTTTACATCCGGATCAGATGCGAAGGATACGATCTGGGATACAGTGGTCTCCATCTCAGACATGAAGTTGTCCGGATAAGTTGCGGTCACAATGTGCTCCGGTCCGTAGGTCTCCAGCGCACGCTCTGCCGCACGGAACTCCTCCTCACCCTGGGATACGGTACCGGTTAAGATGGCTACCTTCCAGTTGTCAGAGCCCTCGGATTTTGCAGCTTCTGCTGCCTCGGTCACAGCGGCCTCTGTGGTTTTCTCAGTTTCCGCCGGTGCTGCAGTTGTTGCGGTTGCTGCGCTTCCGCCGCCGCATCCGGCCAGTCCCATTGCCATGGCTGCTGCGGTAATCAGTGCCATAATTCTTCTCTTTTTCATATTTCTCCTCCTT
>OGXF01001431.1_pt1 | contig 17104 bp, 18 predicted proteins | sample 1576191 | NCBI WGS metagenome assembly OGXF01 (sample SAMEA3541545, study PRJEB24748) | human gut metagenome | biome: human gut; feature: human-associated habitat; material: faeces | place: China | collected 2012
CATAATTCGTTAGACCCGGGTCATCCGTTCGTTAGACCTTGGTTGAACGAACGGACCCTCACGGTTTACCAGCGCCTCCTTCGTGCGGTCAGTCAGTTCACGGGCCTTCTGCTTGGCCGTCCAGATGGAAGTCATAGCCTTAACCTGAGTGTTGCGGATGAAGTTAGCCATAATTTTTTTCCTCCTATTGATGAATTGATTTATTTAGTAAGGCGTGGGAATCGCCTGTACTACGAAAAAAGCCCCGGCTTACTGATAGTAGCCGAGGATCAGGTTCAGGGTAGCGGAACCCAGAACGGCGCCGATGCAGGACACCACCGCCACCACAATGCGGTTGTTCCACTTCTTCTGATCCATCTCGTCGGCCATGCCGCGCCGGATGCAGAAGTAGATGATAAGCAGGCCGGACACTACCGGGGCCAGGACCATGAGCCAGGTGGTCAGGTCGCCAATCAACTGCTCGGTGCCCGTCACGATCTGGCTGTCCTCCACACCGGCCGCATAAGCCGGTGCGGACATGAAAAAAGAGGCGGCAAGTGTGGAAAGACCGACACCTGCCACCCGGACAGACTTACGCAGCCTGCCCATCGTCTGTTTCACTTTTTCTTTCATCGAAACCTCCTGAAATTTAATCATCATCAGAAGCGCCGCCCCCTGCGTTTTTCTGCTGGGCGAGGCGGCGCATGATGTCCTTTTGATAGTAGACCCAGATATTCCACAATGCGATTTCCTGTTTGGTATCGGTGATAATGGGCCGTTTATTTTCCCGTTCCTCCCGCAGCTTCCGGTTATGCTCCATGTCGCCCATGCCCAGCATTTGATTGAACAGCCATTTGGAAAGGTCCGGGGCGTACATCATGGCCGGATGGTCCCGGCTGGTGATGATCTGATAGGGACGCTTAACGCGCCGGACCTCATCCGTATTGAGCAGCTTGCGCTCCGTCAGGCTGACGCTCTGGGAGCTGGACGGTGTGGTGAACCGCCCGTTGCTGGCCGAGAGCTGATAGCTGGATGTGGTGTAGCTACCCAGCTTGTCCGACATTTCCCGCAGGGTTTCCGGGTCATCGCTTTGGAGATAGGCCCAGATCTGGCAGTTGCCCTTGATGGTGTTGGCGATGTTGTCGCTGTACTTCTCCTTGAGCTGATCGAACCCCTGCACATAGAGGGCATAGCGCATCCCGCGCCCTGCCGCCACAGTGAGCTTGTTCGTCATATCGCTGATGGGGGTAAAATTTCCAAACTCATCCAGCAGGAAATTCACCCGCCGCTCCAACCGCCCGCCCCGGCGATCCGCCGCCTCCGCCAAAAGCTCATACTGCTGGGACACAATGAGAGAGGCAATCGGGTAAAAGGTGGTTTTCTCGTCCGGCAGGATCACAAAGAGTGCCTGCTTTTTAGTTCCCAGGTCGGAGAGCGTAAAATCGCTGGTATGGGTGATGGCGTAAATGGATTTCGAGGTAAACAGCCGTAGGGTGGTGAGGGCGGAGGTGTAAAAGCTACCTCTGGTGCGGGACGGGGCCACATCGGAGATGGAGAGCAGCGCCCGCGCCGGGTGGGTTGGCGACTGCTTTTTCAGATACTCCAGCAGGGGCATTTTATTCCCGATGGTACGGCACATCTCGGATATGAACCAATACACATTGGTCATATTCTGAAATTCCGGCCGCTTCTGGTTATCGCACACCACACAGAGGATGGCGGCGGCGATGATGGAACACTCGCCGTTCGTCCAGATTTTCTCTCCCTCCGGCTTGCCTACCAGATTATTGGTCAGATCCCAGGCCAGCATTTCCGCCCGGTCTGTGTCACCCTCGTTGATGGCGTCAATGACAGGCTGGAGAAGGTTGTAGCGCATACTCTTGGCCGGGTTCTTGAAGTCCAGCACCAGCACTTCATACCCCAGCTTTTTCAGAAATTCAGAGGTGTAGTGGAACAGCTCGGCCTTGGGGTCCGAACAGAAAATAGATTCCCCGGCAAGCCCCAGAAGGCAGATGCTCTCCAGTACCAGGCAGCGGGACTTGCCGGAACGGGTGGCGCCCACGCAGAGCAGGTGGCAGTCATCCCCCACAAAATAGATTTTTTCCTTGTCGCCCTCCTTTTTCATGCCCACCACCACGCCGCCTTTCGTCAGCGGGGCAGGCGGCGTGTCCTTGGGGATCACTTTAGGATGCAGATTCAGTTTCAAACAAACACCTCACTTTTTCATAAAATCCAGCCCATCACAACCGGTTTTCAACAGTTCCCGCATGGCCGAGTCATCCGGGTCCAGGATAAAGTTGTCAAAGGCTTTTTCCTTTTCCGCGTCGCTCATCCAGCGAGCCGAGCCGTGCTGATACTGGCCCACCGCCTTGGGGGTCTTGATCTCCGGCGTGATGGTGTCCAGGTCGGATTCATAGGGCCGCATATTGGTGAGAAAGAACATCACGGCCAGCACACACACAAATCCTTGCAGGCAGAGGTACAGCATCAAATGTTGGCGGCTGGAAAACAGGCTGGCAAGGCAGTCCCCGATAGGAAGGAGGGAGAGCCGGGTGATTTTCCTCGTCAGCAGCCCATGAACAGCGGTGGAGAAAAAGAGATTCAGGACTGCGCCGGAAACAAAAATCAGCCCGCAGACCAGCAACTTCCCCTTGGTCCTCATGGCTCCAATTCCTCCCCATCCTCCAGTTCAGGGGCAAGGTTCTGTACGGCGGCCTCCAGCACCGCTTCCGCCGCCTCGCTGCGGATCGGCTTATCCGCGATCCATGCGGCCAGACTTTCCGGCTTTACGATACCGTAGAAGTCCTTGCGCTCCCAGTGAATGTACCGCCCATCCAGCAGGTTTTCCGCATAGACCGCCTGCCCTCTGGCTCCATAAATGCAGCCAAACCCGTCACGGGCATACCACAGGGAATCGTCTGCGGTCAAATCCATGCTGCTGCCGTAAGCCTCCGGTTTTAGGACAAGAATCTGTCCCTCATAGCTGCTCTTGCTGCTTCCCTCAATGCAGTCATCCAATCTAAGGAGGTGATCCTGCTGACGGATTTTAACTTTCTCCTGTACCATATCTTCCGGCACATAGAAAATGGGCATATAGAGCTTCTTTGCAAGTTCAATTTCTTCCCGCATCCCGGAAGAAATGGTGCTGCCCACTACCCAGAGGTCATCGCAACGCCACATCAGGTCGCGGCCCATCCGCAATCCCTGTTCACGCTGCTCCGGCTGTTCATCATCCAGATATTGCGTGAAGATCGTGTGGGGCGCCAAGGGAATCACCCCGCAGGATGCCGCATACGCACAGTAGTCCCTTGCTCTTTGGATATTCCGCTCCACATCCCCGCGCAGGGGGGATGAGATATAGCCCAGCCGCAATTTATCACCTACCTTTCCAAATCCAGCCCATCCAGCTCTACATCGCTGATGGACGGCTCAAAGCCGGTGTCATAGGACACATCATCAAGCTGCCGGATAGCCTCCAATTGTGCTGCGGCCTTGGGGTCGATCACAAGCTCCTGCTCCAGCAGAGCGTCGGCAACAATGGCATTGGAAACTGGGTCGGTAAAGCACAGGGCCTCGCCGTCCTGTGTGGCCTGCTCCATGACGGACTCCGGCAGGATTTCCTCCGCAACGGCCTTGGGGATCTCAAGCCCCCGCTTTTTGGTGCCGACGATTTCATAGATACCCACGGCGATCTCGCCGCAGGTGATGATGTTTCCCCATATATCGGGATTTGGGCGCCCGTCACGCATACCTCACACCTCCATCTTCCTCATAAGGCATAAACGCAATCACAGAGAGATAGTCCCTCCCCAGCCGCCTCAAAAGCGCGTCCTGATGCTCCATGACCTGATCCACCACATTTTCCGGGCAGTACCGCATCAAATCCTTTACATAGCTGCCCACATCCAGCCCGATAGGGTCGGCCAGATATTCCTCGTCTGTCATGCCTTCAAGTTGCTGGTTCAGGTTGTGCTTATACATGAGAAACCGGGCGATAGCGATGGTCTGATTCCGCTTGCTGTTCATCATAGGCTATCCTCCCATCTCCATTTCATCATTCAGCCCAAATTCCATATCAAAATCAAAGTCCATGTCGGCCTCCCGCAGCTCCGGCATGATTTCCTCGATTTTGTCAAGAATCCGCTCCACAGATTCACGGGCGTCATTGGAAACATCGTGATCGAGTATGCTCATTTTGACCAGTCCGGCGTGAAGGACCCGCAATTCTTCCTCGCTGAATAGGGCCTTTTCGTCCACCAGGCCGCTGCGCTTGGCAAAATCCTGACCGGCAAACTCTTTGTTGTAAAAGACCTGACGCGCCAGCATTTCCCCGGAATCCGGGGCAGTGCGGTAGGTGGAGAACACATAGCCGAACAGGTGATGCTCCTTGCAGGCCAAAGTCACGCCGTTGTATTCCGCCAGCTTGTAGGAACCGTTGGGCAGCTTTTCGTTGGCGTCCGTGTAGGGGCAGTCCCGGCAGATGCCCGCCTTGACCGCCGTGTTCTGGGCGGTGTCGTTGATAAGCCGCATGACCTTTTCTTTCACAGCAATAAACGGGTTCTGGATCACCGTATCCGCCTTGGAAAAATAGGCCACAAGCTGATTTTTATAGTAGATGTCCGCAATATAATCCGAAGATTGGGACCGCTTTACATCAAAGCCCTTTCGGGCGAGCTGTTCAAAGAACAGCCGGTAAAAATCTGTTTTGCTCCGCAACCGGCAAACCTCCTTTTTACGAGTAACCCTTTCGTTTCATCACCTTTTTGAGAACTTCAATGAAATCAAAAATGCGCTCTGCCGCCGCCTGACTCCGGGGATAGGTGTGCGGCAGGGGTGGGCGCTTCTTCCGCTTCAGATCGTACCAGAGGCACCCGCCGTCCTTTCGGCTGGGGAACATACAGGACGGAACGGAAGTCCGTAAAGTAAAAGGGCACCCCCGGCAGGGATGCCCTTTGGGGTACTCATACAGCCGGGCCGTCAGGCGGGTCACGCCATAGGACCCTCTGGGGATAGACACCGGCACCCCGTTGCGCTTATAACTCGTTGTTACTGTGTTCATCCAATCTCCTTTCTCGAACCGGGCGGCCGGTTGTTGTATTTATCGGGACATAGAAGCGGGAATAAAAGCGGAGAAAATCATCAACTTTTTCAAGGGACTTTTCCTGCAAACCAAAAACTTTTTCAAGCGACTTTTATCAGCAAGTATCAACTTTTAGAAAAAATCTTCTGCCTCGAATCCAGCTTTCCAAAAGAAAATGCCCGCCTGATAAACAAGCGGGCATTTCATTGAGCTGTGTCTTTAATATTCAGAACTGAGCAGAAAATCGGCTATGTGCATGGTCTTGATCCCCTCGTAATTCCCCCCGGCAAATTCGTCCGTTGTAAGAACATATTTGGGGTAATTGTCGTGTATTTCAAGCAGCCGCTCATATTCCCGCTTTTCTGTCTTTTCCGAATTGATCTCCTGTGTGACCTGAACATAAATTTTCTCGTTCTGCCGCACCGCTACAAAATCAATCTCTCCATCGCTGGTCTTTCCCACATTGACGGTATATCCCCGGCGGCAAAGCTCCAGGTACACAATGTTTTCAAGGCTGGAAGCCACGCTGTCCGCGTTATAACCGAGAACGCTGTACCGCAGGGCGGTATCGGCCAGATAGAACTTTTCCTGAGTTTTCAGGATTTCCTTTCCCTGCAAATCGTATCTGGAGCAACGGTGAAGCAGATATGCCTTTTCCAGCTTTTCCAAATAACTGTAAACCGTTTCATTGTCAAGGGCGCGGCGCTCTGCTTTCAGGTAGTCCGCAATCGACTTTGCCGAAAAGGTGTTGCCGACATTGTTGAAGGTATATTTGACAACGCGCTCCAGTTGGTCGATTTTTCTGACCTGATTTCGTTTTACAATGTCTGAAAAGATTGTGGAATTATATATATCCCTGACAATCGTGTAGATCTCATCCTGAGAAAACTCCTGCAAATGGGTTGCCGGGAATCCGCCCAGACGGACATAATTTGCAAGCTCGGCTTTGGGTTCCCCGACAGTCGTGAACTTGCTTCTGAACATCAGATATTCGCTGAAGGACAGCGTAAAAATGCGGAAAGACACATACCGGCCAGTAAGGTAGGTGGAGATTTCCGAGGACATCATCCGGGAGTTGGAGCCTGTGATATACAGGTCAACATCAAAGTCGGACGCCAGGGAATTTACAACCTTTTCCCACCCCCTGATCTCCTGTACCTCGTCCAGAAACAGGTAGGTCTTTCCGTCCGGGCAAAGACGCTCCTTCAACTGTGCGTACATCTGCTTTGCCGTCATATCCTCAAATTCCATAGAATCGTAACGGCAGCTTATCATGCGTTCAGCCGGAATATTCCGCTCGGTCTTTAACCGTTCCATAATCATCTTCAATATTGTGGATTTCCCGCAGCGGCGTACCCCTGTGAGTATCTTTACAAACGGGGTATCGGCATAAGCCATGATCTTATCCACATATAACGGCCTGTCAATCATCGTGACCACCTCCATTTGTAAATAGTATATCGCAAAACCTGTTTGCGGTCAATTAGTTTTGCGATTATAAACCGCAAAACATTTCGACAATTTATTTGACTGCGGATTAGCCCAAGAAACACTACGGTTCCATACCCCTGTCCTTGTGCCGTAAATACCAGTCCTTTTTGGCGGCTTTGGAAAGATCACCTCCCATAGCCTTTTGGCAATCGTCGTACTCCATACCCATGTTGACGGCGTTCTGTTCTAACGCCATCAGGATTTCACAGATCAACCGCTCTGTATAGTAGGCTTTTCGGGCCTCGGCATACTCAAAAGCTCCGGTTTCCCGATCCTTGCGGAGCATGGTGCGTATGGCCTCCAATACCTTGTTGGCAATCAGTTTGTCCGCCTCCGCGATTCCTTTCTGCCGCTGTTCCTCCACATGGGCAGGGTCGGCGTCATAGAGCATGGAAAGCTGGCACTTGGCGTCCGCATACTCGTTTACCAGATCACCAATGTACTTACAGTCTGTTTTTAAGCTGCCGATAAAAGCATTCAGTTCGGCCTTAACTTCCTCCGGCAGCAATTTGTAGGCCAGACGGCCTTTTTTGGGCATCTTTTCTTTCAGGACAAACAGGCCGGGGATAAATCGGGCCATCCCATCCGCACTCAAAACACCATCAAGTGGGGCGGCTCCCAGCTCATCATCCGTGATATGGCCAAAGGCTTCCCGCAGTCGCTTGTATTCGGTAGGATGAAGCTGCTCCATATATTGCTCAAACTCATCAACCAGATCAACGGCAGCAGTAGTAAGCCGCTCTCTGGCCCGCTGCTTCGTTTCACAATACGCCTGTATTTTCTCCGCAAAGGTGTCACGGATCAACTGCCTGCGTATTTTATCCGGGATGCTGGGGTGAACAAAGGGGACCATAGTGCGCTGGTTCTTATCCCAGAACACCACATGGATGTGCGGATGGCCCCGTTCATTGTGGTGGGCAGCCACCCATTGTAGGTTCTGAACCCGGATTCCATTATACTTTGCCAGCGTTAAAATATGACGCTCCATATAGTCCTCCCAGGCTTTGCGATCGGTCAGCCCCAGCTCGGCCGCTGTTTCCGGGGAAAAGGAGATGATCCCTCGATACATATTCACTCGGCGGCAGGACAGCTCCCGCACCAGACGGGCCGCCTCCTGCCAGGTTGCAAACTCCTGTACCTCACCGGGTTCCAGCTTCCCGAACAGACCGTGGCGCATCCCCTCATTCTTTACCGCGCCGGGACGGGTGGCAATATAGCCGATGTGGGCATAGTTGCACTTGGGCGTCTTTTTCTGATTGGGGTGCCGGTGGCGCTGTTTATAAATCAGGATCGACACGACTGCCCCCCTGAACAGCTCGAATCGCTTTTTTCATTTCCTCGTCATCCAGAAAAATACGCAGGGCGTCGGCGTTCTTTTGGTTTGCAAACGCCAACGCCTTTTTTCGGGCCGCCGCCTCGATCTTCTCAAAAGAGGAATAGCGGTCCCGGTCGATCAGGTCTGCGATAATGGCGATATTGGCATAGTAGCCTGCGGCGGATATGATTGTCAGGCGGTTGATAAGTCCGGCCAGCCGGTTTCCCAGCCCCTTGATCTGGCCGCTGAGTTCCTGCCGGATCACGCCGCTTATCATGTCGATGTTCTCAGCGGTACTTTCCAAATCCAGGTATTCATCAATCGCCCGCCGTACCTCCTTAGAGAAGTCCGTCCCATTTCTGGCCGCCAGCTTATTGAGCGCCCGAATGGTGTCCGGGGGCAGATGGATGGTTTTGCGCTCGGTTCGGATCGGGGATTCTTTCAAGTCAAGCCTCCCTTCCATAAGGTGTGACAAAAATCACACCAAAATCAAAAAATCATACCTTGTAAAATTCTCAAAAACCCGTTGAAAGCACGGCTTTCAAGCAGTCGGCCCGCCGTCAGGTATGACGGCTATTCCTGCCTTAACCTGGGAAACACAGGCTGCGCCTGCGTTTCCCGGTTGCGGGGCGCCCCGGTGGGGCGGTCAATACGGATGGAATGAGAAGTGAGAGGGTCAGCGTTCCATCTCGTCCTCCGGTTCCTCGGCGGGTTCCCAATCGGTGAAGATCTCCGCCATGATCTGCTCCTTGCTCCCACGGACGGAGCTGCCCTGCGTTTCATAATCCCGCAGACCGTTCATCCGTTCCGGGATAGCAAAAAAGGCAAAGCGCCCGTCCTTCATCTGCGTCAAAAGCCGCATTTCACAGCCGGATGAGGGGTCCATGCCGCTCATCAGTTTTTCTAATGTCCCCACCTTTTCTGCCGCTTCACGGACAATGGAGCGGAACATATCGGACGGGATCTCTACATTCCAAACAGCGTAATCATCACGCCCGTGGCAGGTGATGGTCTGAATGGCCGTGCAGGGAACGCCGGTGAATTTATCTAAAGCGGAGGATAGCAGTGCCTCGGCTTCCGGCTCCAGATAGCCGCACAGATCCAATTCCACCGAATTTGCGACGGCTGCGGCCTCTTTCCCGGTCAGCACGATGTCCACATTGTTTCTCTCATAGGAAAATCCACGCCCATTCAGCATCAGGGAACACTCGGCGGCGATGCGGAACATCCGGAAATAATCGTCCGCCGTTTCACCCAGCGTCTTGCCGGTGGCGAAGGATTGAAAATACCGTTTGCCATCACTGTTTCGACAGGCCAGGGAAATATCCAGGTAAATTCCCTCGCTGGAGCCGAAATTCGGGATGCAAAGGGCTTCTTCAAACTCAGGCAATTCACCAGACAACTCATCAGAATATAAAAAGTATTCGTCCGGGAGAAGTCCGTGAGTCTCCAAATGCGTTTTCAGCTTATCAAAGGTTTCCTTGGCGTCAGCCATGCCGATGTGCTTGACCCGGTGGTTCTCATCAGGTTTGCTCCATCGGTCCAGCTCAAACGAATGAAGCGATCCGCTTTTTGTCAAAGCGGGATTTCGTTTCGGCACATCAAAGCCATATATACCGGGATTTTCGGTATATTCCTCGTACTTCTGGCACATATTTCGTGATAAAATTCCGTAAATCCCTGGCCGTTTATCCGCTCTTTACATTCTTCAATGAGATCACACCACTGGCGACAGGCTTCATCCATCATTCTTGCTCTCTGAATAAACTGACTTTTACTAAGCACCTATATCAAGCCTCCATTTCCTGTTCATCTTCGTTTTCAGGTTCTTCAGCGGCGTCTCTGTTAAACTCCGCCTCCAGCTCCGCCATACGCAGGCGGTCTAAATCCTCCACGGAGCGGCCTTTCCGCCGTTCCACCAGATCGGTGTTAAAATCATTCAGATGGGGAACATGGACGGCGCACTGAAATCCCCGCCCGGTATATTCCCGCACCCACTTGGCCGCCGTAAGCTGCCCCCAATTCCGAAACTGCCCCTCCTTGTCACGGGCTAGATAGTCGTTGTCCACCGCAAACACCAGCCGCCTGATCTGCGGATGGCCCTCCAGATAGCGGTCAATGGCCCCGTTCCACAGGCAGCCTGTGGAGATACGGTGATCCTCCGTCCAGTCCCGCCCGTAAAAGTCAGCGGCGATGGACGCATGGCTCATCAGGTCGATAGGGGCCTCGGTGACAATCAGCAGGTCGCTTGTTCCCTCATGGAAAAAGGGGTAGCTTTTATCAGAGCCGGTCGCGTCCATCTTGAATGAGCTGTTTTCTCTGGCCGCCCGCATGGAGCAGTACCGGGGCGCCCCCTCGGTGTCATAACCCACAAACACGCAGTTGCCGTACTTTTTCTCCTGATAGATCATCTCCTGGTTCATAAAATGGCTGACAATTTGAGGGCTGATACCTCGAACGGACACCAGATACCAATAAGCCCGCTTCATGTTGTCTGCCTTGTCCGGCAGTTCCAGCGGCCCGCGCTCCTTCTTTTCATAGGGTGTCACTTGCCGGGCTTCCGCCGCATATTCCTTGCCAATCAGTTTGCCCACCGCCTCCGGGAAGGACAGGTTTTCCTCCCGCATGACAAAATCAACGGCGCCGCCCTTGATGCCGTCATCTGGCCCCGTCCACTGGAAAAAGCGGTTGTTCTCCGGGAAGATATACAGGCCGCCGCTGTGCTTCATGTGGACGGCCTTGCGGCCTGCCTTTTCCGGCTCATAACCGTACCTACGGGCAAGAGAGAGAATATCCACACTGTTTGCCTGCCGTATCTCGTCCTCGGTGAATTTATGATACACGGCGGTGCTTCTTCGCATAAAACCACCGCCTTCCTGACCGTGCGTTATAGTTCTTCATCACAATCTTCCTCATAATCATCCTCCGGCTCATAGTCCGTTTCGTCCTCCGGCGCCTCGTCCTCATAGAACTCATCCAGTTCAAACCCGGCGCGGGAGATCTCCTGATCCTCCATGCCCAGGCTGTCCTTTAGATGCCGGTACAGCTCCCAGCCGTCGTAGTGCGCGGCCGCCCACTCCAGCGCCTTACTTAAAATCTGATGCTTACGCTCTCCCGGAAGGGTTTCCAAAGTCCCATTACGGATTTCGTCAAACTCCCGGTCGAGCATATTCAGATATTTGTAGGCTCTTGCGTACAGTGGTTCTTTGGCACAGTCGGGCAGCAGCAGATTTTCCGTTTTCTCCACAAATCCGTAGGACAGGTCATCATATCGTTCGTCCCCGTTGCGGCAGGCGGCCCGGAACTGCTGAAAGCCTTTCATGTTGCTGAAGCCTCGGTAGTCCATGACCCCAAGGAGAATCTGAGCGCCAATAATGACCTTCAGCATTTCCTCATCCGTAGTGGCGGCAACCAGCCGCATGGTGCTTCGCTCTTTGACAATGTTGCACCCATAAAGGATATAGAGCGGCTGCGCTTTATCCCACTTCACAATCCAATCCCTCCGTTTCTTCCCGTAATTCTTCCAGATACTCGTCAATGTCCAGCTCCTCATAGCGGAACTGGAGCAGTTCCACGATAGCCGGATCGCAGTCCTCCGGCAGATAGCTTTTTACATCGTCCTGCACATCCCGTATCTCGCCCAGGAAGCCCCAGCAGCTATCCACCTCCACATCTTCCCGGAATAGCTGGAACCCGTAGCACTGGCCGGTCAGGAAATAGTCATAGGACTTCACCTCGCCCTCCAGCACTTGGCGGGCCTTCTCCACAGTTTCAGGCGTTACCTTGCCGTACTCCGCTTCAATCCTCCGTCTATCCGCATAAATCCATCCTACCTGACCGGAATCCCACGGACAGGAAAAGCCGGTGGTGTTCATGGTGATGCCCGAATGGTCGTAGAGATAGAGGGGCAGGATCATCATGCCCTCCATCTGCTCTACCAGCGAAAACAGTTCGCCGGTGGAGAGGGCGGAGAGGCAGTCATCCAGAAACCAATCCGGCACATCATCTTTCAGCGAGGCGGCATAGCTGGACGATACATACCAGTCACTCTCGGCAGTCCAGTGCTGGTTCTCCAGCAGCTCCCACTCCCTTGTGGAGCGGTTATACTCCAACTTTGCGTCCCTGGCCTTGCCGGATTTCAGAAACTCAAATACCGGATTGTTCCGTCCGTGTCCGCTGGAATATTCCGAAAAGAGCAGTTCTTGCAGGAAATCACGGGGTTCCGAAAAATTGTGCTGATCTCCCAGCCTGTATCTCCCATGCCAGCAGACCATTTTCCCCAGGCAGTCGTAGTCCTCACGGGGATTCAGGGGCATATCATCGTCCACGATAAATAGGGTGTAGGGTGCCCTTGTTGCCGCAAGCGGCATGATGCCTCACCTCCTTGGCCGCAGGGACCGCCTCACCGGATCGCGTCTCGGTAATGCCGGTACCAGGCAAAATAGAAAAAGCCGCCGACCACGGCGGCAGCGGCGGAAATACCTACAATTACTTTTTTCATGCGAACTCCTTTCCAAAAATAGGTTTACAGTTCCATATCCTGCTCGTCCTCGTCCGCAGCGGCGGGGGCCTCTAGGCTGGCCTCACCCTGTTCTTCAAACTGCTGCTTGATCTGAATTGCCGCTGACAGCTTCGGGAGCAGTTCAAACATTTTCGTACTGTCACGGCTTTTTTATAATAACGGTAGTCCCACTGTCCGCTTTCCGGGGAATAGCGGATGCTGTGCAGCGCATTGATGATCCAGCCCTGTGTTTTCAGGGGGACTGGAATCTCATGCTCCCGGAAAAGCTGCATAATCAGGGCCTTGCCGTTGACCTCCCGGTTTACCACCTCCTTTCCCGCCAGAATATCCTTCTCCGCCTCCCGGATAGCGGCATCATAGCGGGCCTGCTGTTCCTGTTCACGCTGGCGCCTCTCTGCTTCACGCTCTGTCGCCCATCGTTCTTCCCGCTGCCTGCGCTCTGCTTCTAATGGAATATTGTGCCGTTTTGCCTCATAGTACCGTCCCAGCAGATTGGCAAAGCCCAGGTCTGCCCACCGTTTCGGATCGCCCATACTCTCATTGAAAACCCGTTCAATCTCACCCCGGATGCCATGCTCCAGCGTGGACAGCCATTTCAGAATTTCTTCCAATCGGTGCCGCTGGTCGATACCCACCATGAAGCCATCGCAGGGAACATAAACAGTCTGGAGGAACTCCCGTTTCTTTTCCATCGTGTAGAGTTCAATACCATTCTCATTGTAGAAGCGGTAATAGTAATGCTTGTTGCCCATCAGGTCTTTGGCAAACACCCGGTTTTCATCCTTTTCCTTTGGCGGGAAGATGTCCTTTTTCTTTTCATTTGGCCGGGTGTAGCGGGGGGACAGGCCGGTTCGCTCCAAACTGTCTGCAATCAGCTTTTGCACCTTTTCCAGTCCGCCATGTTTTCCAATAACAGAAGCTATATCCTCTGCCTGCTTCAAGGGACAGAATTGCAGGCCCGTCCTGCCCTCATAGACGGCACCCTTGTACTGAAACAGGTCCAGGCCGAAATCGTTGTGGAACGGCTTGGCCTCTCGCACAGGGGAGAAGGCGCCTTCCCGGAAGATGTAGCAGACAGCGGAATGTTTTTCACTCATTCAAACGCCCTCCCACTATTTTACTGTTCGATGCCAACAGCCGCATGAACGGAGATACCGGCCGCCGCTTTCCCACCGTCTGTCTGCGGATTGTCCTCATCTAAAACCACCTCACTTTCTTGTCCCTGCAAAGACTCGAACTCCAGCTTTGTGTTGATCTCCGTCAGGGTAGCAACTTTTTCGGACAGTTCTTCCTCATAAATAAAAGGCTGGCCCATCTGCTGACGGGCAGCCTCCAACTGCTTTTGCACTTCTTCCAAATCCCGCTGTGCATATGTCAGATAAGATGGAATACGCTCGGCAAGGTTCTCAATGCGGGTGATTGCTCCCTGACCAGAAGAACCAATGTCTGTGTTGTACCGGGAGCTTCCCCGTAAAACAAGCCCCGCTGAGAATGGATCAAAGCTAAGATAGAGCCGAAATCCACGGTAGGCGCCGATCTCAAAATCGTAGTCATCCTTTTTTCGTCCCTCACTTATCCTGCGGTATAGCAACGCCAGGGCCTCGCCTGCTTCGGGGCGTTCTGTGTAGCGTTTCCCATCCAGCATGATAGAGAAGTCCCCGCCTTTAGATTGCTCCAGCAGGGTTACATCCTGCCTTATCTGCTCGATTTGCCGCTGATACTGCTGGATGCGGTTGGGATAGGTCGTGTTCACCTTCCGTTCCAAAGAAAGCTGCTCGTTGCTCCACGCACCCCGCAGGATTTTCAGCTCTGTCACCCGGTTTTCCAGTTCCATCTTTTGTGCCAACATGGGGTTATCCGTGGCGGCCGCCTTAAACTGCGCGGCGGAAAGCACGGTTTCATCCACATCCTCACAGGACCGGGCAAGGCTCCTGCCTGTCATAATCTGTGTGATATAGCGCAGTTTCTGTTCCTGTATCTGCCAGAGATAGGCGTCAAATGTACCTTTCGTCACAAATTGTTTGATAATAACCTCTGGGTTTTCGTTGCCCTGCCGGACCCCGCGCCCATTCCGCTGGGTAATATCAGAAGGCTTCCAGGGACAGTCTAAGTGATTGATAGCAATTACTTTGTCTTGGACATTTACACCAGTTCCAAGTTTACCAGTACTGCCTACCAAAATGCGAATATCACCTTTACGGGTGAGTTCAAACAATGCTTGCCTTTGAGCTTCAGTAGCGGCGTCATGGGCAAAGGCAATCTCTGATTCCGGGACCCCTTTCTCCACCAGAACTCGTTTTATTTCGTCATACACATTAAATCTGCCGGGTTTGGGAGTTCCTACATCGCAAAAGATAAGCTGGACTGATTTCTGCTCCTTGGTATCCACCCAAAGTGAATAGACCTCATTGATACAGACATTCAATTTACTTTCGGGGTCATTTTCCGCATTGGGGTCTACCAGACGGGGATCAATCGCCATCATACGGGCCTCGCTGGTCAGCTTCAGCATATTATCTTCTTCCGGCTTTACGCGGCCAGCGCGGATTGCGTCTGCCCGCAGGACAAACTCCGCCATGATCGCTTTTTGTGCAGGAGTCGTTTCTGTGGTGATAATTTCTGCCTTGCCGCCGTGAACAGAAGGTAAACCTGGAATATCCAGCATATCAGAAGTCTTGATGTCAGCAACCTCACGGAAAACAGCCATCAGTTCCGGCATATTATAGAACTTTGCAAAACGATCCCGCATCCGGTAGCCGCCGCCCTCTGGCTTGATCTCCAAAGCGGAGGTCCGTTTTCCAAAATGAGCGGCCCAAGTATCAAAATAGGACCAGCCGAACCGTTCCAATTCCTGCGGCTGCAAATATCGCTGCATAACGAACATCTCCGAAAGAGAGTTGCTGATAGGAGTTCCAGTGGCGAATATCACACCCCGTCCATTGTTTACTTCCTGCAAATACTGGCATTTCAGCAGCATATCAAAGGCCCGCTGGCTGGAGGAGGTGGTGATGCCCGCCACATTCCGCAGTTTTGTAAATACAAAGCAGTTTTTGAAAAAATGAGCCTCGTCCACAAACATCATGTCCACGCCGAGCTGTTCAAAGGTCAGAAGGTCGTCCTTCTTTTCCTCGGCGGACAGCTTTTCCAGCTTGGCTTCCAGGTTGCCCCGGAAAATCGCCATCTGCTTGACGCTCCAGTTTTCACTCTTTTCATATTTCATTTCGCTGATTGCGGCCTCGATCTCGTTGATCTGCTGTTCCAACTGCATGATCTGCCGCTCTTTTGAAATGGGGATTTTTTCAAACTGGCTGTGTGCCAGAATCACCGCGTCGTATTCTCCGGTGGCGATTTTGGAAACATAGCGGTTCCGGTTCTTGGGGGTGAAGTCCTCCACCGTGGACACCAGCAGATTGGCATTGGGGAAAAAGCGGTAAAACTCGGTCGCCCACTGGCCCACAAGAGGATTGGGGACCACAAACACCGCCTTGTGGATCGCTCCCAGGTTCTTCAGGTACATCCCGGCCGCAATCAGCGCGGCGGTTTTCCCGGCGCCCACCTCATGGGCCGCAAGCCCTGTGCCGGTGTAAATGACACGGGCAACAAAGTCAAGCTGGTGCTTCCGCAGCTTCATCTCGGAGTTCATGCCGGGGATCACCAGATGACTCCCATCGTATTCACGGGGCCGGACGGTGTTGAAGGTATCGTTATACAGCTTGAGCAGGGCGTCCCGTCGCTCCGGGTCCCTCCATATCCAGGAGGCAAAGGCTTCCTGAATCTGCTGCTGTTTGGCGCGGGCGATCATGGTTTCCTTCGGGTTGATGACATAGCGGACCGCTTTATCGCCCCTGTCATTGGTATATTCCTGTCGGTCACGGACGGTCGTGGACTGCATATTCAGGCAGTCCTCCAGTATCTCGTAGGCGTTTTTGCGGCTTGTGCCGAGCGTCTGATTCACCGTCACGGAATCGGGTTCAAAGGTTTTATTGCTGATCCGCCAGGTGGTGGTATAAGGGAAATACTCAATATCAATGCGGCGCCGGTTATCCCCGCCGTCAATCACTTTGGCATAGCCGCTGGTCTGGAAGGTTTCATACATGAATTGGCGGTAATACTCAACCGGCACCCAGATGGCGCCCAGATTCACCTCAATATCGGCAGGGGTCAGAGGCTCCGGCTGAACCGCCTCCAGCGCCTCCACATTCCGGGCGAACAGCTCCGGCTCCTCCGCCGCCCTCTGCCTTGCGTAAAGCAGCTTATCCCGCACATGGCCGCTCAGGTATTCCTCCGCCAGTTCCCAGCCCTCATCCGGGTTCCCATAGTATTTCTGCGGATTGAGATAGATGCGGCCGCCCAGCTCCTCTGCCAGTTCGTGCGTGGTTTTCCCGGTCAGGAAGGACATATAGGAGAGATCCACCCGCAGTTTGCGGTTCAGGCAGATTTGCAGGGCGTCCTCGGCGGTATCAGCGTGGTTGACCTCCCGGAATGGCCGGATGGTCGCCTTGTGGAAGATGGCCGATTTATCCCAGCCGCTCTTATCCTTTCGTTCGTCCTCAATGGAGCGCAGCAGGGGGAATTGGTCGTCATCGGAAAAGGCGAGGATATTGCCCTTGCTGTTGATGGCCCCATATTTGGTGGTGAAACGGTCATAGACCTGATTGAGCTTATCCTGCGCTTTGCGGAGGTCCAGAGGGGCATACTCATGGGACTGGATGCTGAT
>OGXF01001432.1_pt1 | contig 17102 bp, 15 predicted proteins | sample 1576191 | NCBI WGS metagenome assembly OGXF01 (sample SAMEA3541545, study PRJEB24748) | human gut metagenome | biome: human gut; feature: human-associated habitat; material: faeces | place: China | collected 2012
CGATGAATATGTACCGTCACTGAAAAACTCAAGCTCGTCCATCCAACAATCCCCAACTTCTTCCCATCTTCCTACTATTAAATGATTATCATCATGTAATTGACTTCCTATATATGCCACTATTATTATGCATACAATTACACATAACATAATGATTTTATATTTTTTATCTGTACGATTAAAAAATTCTTCCATAACTTTTCCACCTCACATTACTGATAAAGTCCTGCATCGCCAAAATATAAATTTATATCAGCACTTCCTGTATGAGTGATTTTTAAATCATTACAGCCCTTTACTGAAACATCAATATCTATCGGACGCGATGTTTTTGTCATTTCCGGTGAAGTATAAATATCCTTTCCGTCAGCCGTAATTACAAATCCACAACTATCTTTACTTTTTTCTCCTTCTACTATATAAATAGTTCCCTTTAAACGACTGTATTTACCGTTAAGAAGATACTCGCCAGGACCTGAAAAGAAAGTCGTAAGTGCATTTGAATAATAATTACCGTAATTATCCTTTAAATCATTTGTCTTAGACCAACAATTGCCTATATTTTCCATATCGACTAACTTAGTCGTAGGGTATTCCAAACTTCCGCTATATTTTCCTATATAGACAGTGCTTGTGTCGCCGTCCCAATAAACAGGCTTATCCAATGCCTCTGCAACCGCTCTTACAGGCAAATATGTTGTCCCCTCCGAAATAAACGGCTCACTGTCGGAATTTACTTTTTTTCCGTCAACCACGATATTTATATCATTATAAACCGCCTCAATATAATTCGTGTACGCAAATGCTCCCGTACCTGCTACCGTTGCACCGATAATCAAACCCGCAACCAAACCTTGTACTCTTTTTTTCATAATTTTTACCTCCTGTTACAAATTCAATTTGTATGTTTATTCTTTATACGCATATTGTAACAAATTATATTAGTTATGTCAATATATTTCGACTATTTTTGACAAGTATAATTTTTATAAAACAAATTATACTTGTAATAGAATTAGAGAGGGTGATATTATGAGTTCAGACGAAATTGATATAAAAATACAACAAGGCAAAGATTTTATTAAAAACAGAATAACCGAATTAAGATTGAAAATGGGTGTATCCGAATATCAAATGAGTTTTGATTTAGGTCAAAGCAAAAGCTATATTCAATCCATATCCTCCGGCAAGGCTATGCCGTCTATGGCGGGGTTTCTCAACATTTGCGACTACTTCGATATAACACCTATCGAATTTTTCGACACATCTATTCAAGAGCCTAACCTCTTAAACGACTTAATCAAAACCATAGAAACATTACCTAAAGCCGACCTTGAATTAATCCTCGAAATTGCCGAAAGATTAAAAAAGGATTGATTTTTTTGCCAAAAAATTATATAATTTATCCCGAAAGGGTTGATTTGAATTGAAAGAAGAAATTTTAGATATATTAAAAAATGCAGACGGATATATTTCAGGCGAACGCATAAGCGAAATGTTGAATGTTTCGCGAACGGCAATATGGAAACACATTAAAGCGTTACGTGAAAGCGGTTACAAAATCGAATCGGTCACGAATAAAGGCTACCGCCTTATTTCCTCGCCTGACATCATAACCGAAAGCGGCATCAAAAGCGGACTTACCACCGATTTTATCGGTCACAGCTTATTTATATATGATGAAACCGACACGACAAACAATCGTGCAAAGGAAAGCAATACCTCGCCGGACGGCAGTGTATTTATCGCCGAAGTGCAAACGCACGGCAAAGGCAGTCGCGGACGCGGTTGGACTTCTCCAAGAGGGATAGGTATTTGGCATTCAATCCTTTTAAAGCCCGAAATCTCCCCGCTTGAAGTTTCGCAAATAACGCTCGTTGCAGGTCTTGCTGTCTGCAAAGCTATCGGTCTTGATTCAATGATTAAATGGCCTAACGACATTGTTATTGACGGTAAAAAAATCTGCGGTATTCTAACCGAAATGTCTGCTGAGATAAATATGGTCAACTACGTCGTATGCGGTATCGGTGTAAATGTAAACACAGAATCATTCGATGACGACATTGCCGACAAGGCTACTTCAATGTTTATCGAAAGCGGTCACAAATATGTGCGAAACGAATTAATCGCAAAATTGTTAAACGAATTTGAATATTATTATAAGAAGTTTCTCGACGGCGGACTCAGTGCAATTCTTGATGAATACAAAAAGTGTTGCGTCACGCTCGGCAGAGAAGTAAACGTCATTTTCAAAAACGAAACGGTTCGCGGAACTGCCGTTGACGTTGACGAAAACGGCTCACTCGCCGTACAAACCGAAAACGGTATTATTCACGTCACTTCCGGTGAAGTTTCAGTCAGAGGTATCTACGGTTACATCTAAAATCGGATATATTATGAATAAATTGTAAATTGTTAGCACTCACATCTATTGAGTGCTAATTTAGTATTGACAAATCTTACTTTGAGTATTAATATATATTATGTAAATTAATTAAACTTCAAGGAGTGATTTATATGGCAAAAGGTAATATTTCAGTTGACAGTGAAAATCTTTTCCCTATTATAAAAAAATGGCTTTATTCCGATAAGGATATTTTCCTTAGAGAACTTGTTTCAAACGGTTGTGACGCGGTCACAAAATTAAAGAAACTTGCAAGTATCGGTGAAGCTCAAATTGACGAAAACGAAAAATTCAAAGTTACCGTATCAATATTTAAGGACGCTAAAAAGCTTGTCATCAGTGATAACGGTATCGGTATGACTGCCGAAGAAATTGACAAGTATATCAATCAAATTGCATTTTCGGGTGCAAGCGACTTCCTTTCAAAGTACAAGGAGGAGGACGACAAAGGTTCTCAAATTATCGGTCATTTCGGACTTGGTTTTTACAGTGCGTTTATGGTTGCCGACAGTGTTGAAATTGATTCGCTTTCATATCAAGACGGTGCAAAAGCCGCAAAATGGACTTGTGACGGAAGTATGGAATTTGACTTAACAGACGGTGACAGAACAGAAAGAGGTACTACAATAACTCTTAACATCGCCGAAGATTCGGAAGAATTTCTTGAAGAAAGCACAATCCGTCAAATTCTTCATAAGTATTGTGCATTCCTACCTATTGAAATATATGTTGAAGTTCCTGAGGACAAACACGAGGACCACTGCGACTGCGGTCACGATCATGATCATGAACACGAGGACGATACACCGTCAGAGCCAAAGCCTATCAACAACACAACACCGCTTTGGATGAAAAAGCCGTCGGAGTGTACAGACGAAGAATACAAGGAATTTTACAGAAACGTATTTATGGACTTCAACGAACCGCTTTTCTGGATTCACCTTAACGTAGACTATCCGTTCAACTTAAAAGGTATTTTATACTTCCCTAAAATCAATCACGAATTTGCAGGTCAAGAGGGACAGATAAAGTTATACAACAATCAAGTATTTGTTGCCGACAACGTAAAGGAAGTTATTCCCGAATTTTTAATGCTTTTGAAGGGTGTTATCGACTGTCCTGACTTGCCGCTTAACGTATCAAGAAGTTTCTTGCAGAATGACGGATATGTTAAGAAAATTTCTTCACATATCACAAAGAAAGTTGCGGACAAGCTTACAAGTATTTATAATAACGAACGTGAAAACTATGAAAAGTATTGGGATTATATCAATATCTTCATTAAATACGGCTGTTTAAGAGATGAAAAATTCTATGAAAAAGTTAAGGACGTAATTATTTATAAGGATATTGACGGTAAATATTTGACATTGGACGAGTACCTTGACGGCAAGGAAGAAAAAGACGTTTATTACGTTTCCGATCCGCAAACTCAATCGCAGTATATCAATATGTTCAAAAATCAAGGACTTAATGCCGTTGTACTTCCGTCAATGATGGATACACATTTTATTTCACTTGTTGAAATGAAACAGACTGGTGTTAAATTCAAACGTATTGATTCCGCCATAAATGACATTTCGGACAACACAGAAAAAGACGATTCAACTAAAGAACAAGAAGAAAAGTTGATTGAAAAGTTCAAGAATGAAATCAAGGACGATACATTGAAAATCGAAGTGCAGTCACTTAAAGACGATTCAATCCCTGCCGTAATTTTGCTTGGTGAACAGTCAAGACGTATGCAGGAGATGTATAAGGCTTACGGTCAGCAGGTGGCAGGTATGGCTGATATGTTCCACGATGAATTTACACTTGTACTAAATTCAAACAACTCACTTATCAAGAAAATAGATACATTAAATGACGAGGACGCAAATCTTGTTATTGACCATGTTTACGACTTAGCGAAAATAAGCCACAGTCCTTTGCCGGCAGAACAAATGACAAAGTTTATCGAACGCTCCAATAAATTGCTTGAAAAGCTGTTTTAATTAACAGTTTTTTCTTCCATCGTCAAAGAGGGACACTAAATTTCAGTTTAGTGTCCCTCTTTTAATATGTTTAATAATTCTTCTATTGTATCCACAGTATAATCCGGCACTTCAAATTCATTTTTAGGTGTGTTTAACTTGTGAATACCCTGTTTTACGCATACGGTTTTCATACCCAATTTTTTAGCCGGTGCAACGTCATTATCCACCCTGTCACCGACCATCATAGCATTTTCACCTTTACAGTCTGCTTTCTCAAGTGCTTTTTGAAAAAGTCTTACATCAGGCTTTGATACTCCCTCCTCCGCAGAGGATATGACAAGGCTGATATACTTTGCCAAGCCGTACTTTTCAAGGCGTTTTTGTGTCCCCAACGGCTGATTGGCTATAACTCCGATTTTGTACTTACCATACAGTTGTGACAAAACATTTTCAGAATATTCATAAGGCATTTCAAGTTCACTGTGCCATTCTGCCCTATTCAATCCCGATATAATAACAGCGTCATCATACGGAATTAAATTTTTCAAAGCACAGTCGTCCATTAATTTATAAAACTCGCTTACGCTTATGTTGCTCCCTTTTACCGTATCGCTGATGCGTTTTTCCCACGCCTTGCTTTCGTCAACAAGCGTTGAACCGACATCGAAAAATATCCACTCTATCATTCTCTTATCTGACCGTCCCCGTAAATTATATATTTAATAGAAGTCAATGCCTCAAGTCCCATTGGACCTCTTGCGTGCATTTTTTGTGTACTTATGCCTATTTCAGCACCAAATCCGAACTCAAAACCGTCCGTAAATCTTGTTGAAGCATTAACATAAACCGCCGCCGCATCAACCTCATTCAAGAACTTTTGCGAATGTTCGTAATTGTTTGTAACAATCGCCTCAGAATGTTTTGTGTTGTACTTATTAATATGCTCAATCGCCTCATCAATTCCGTCAACGACTTTTACCGCCATAATATAATCATTATATTCAGTATAATAATCCTCGTCTGTCGCGTCATTTACATCTGCAAATATTGCTTTTGAATTTTGGTCGGCTCTGATTTCAACATTCTTTTCTTTCAGTGCCTTGAACATAACAGGAATAAATTTATCCGCTATTTTTTTGTCTATAAGCAAAGTTTCGGCGGCATTGCACACAGACGGACGTTGTACTTTCGCATTAAGCACAATTTTAACCGCCATATCAATATCCGCGTCCGCGTCAACATAAACGTGACAGTTACCGGCCGCCGTTTCAATAACGGGAACAGTCGCATTTTCAACAACCGAACGAATAAGTCCCTTACCGCCGCGTGGGATTAACAAATCCACATATCCGTTCATTTTCATAAGCTGAGTTGCTGTTTCACGCGAAGTATCTTCTATTATATTTAGTGTCCCCTCAGGTATTCCGACACCGTATGCCGCGTCCTGCATAATTTTCATAACGGCTTTGTTTGAATTGATTGCCTCACTTCCGCCTCTTAAAATGCAAGCGTTTGAAGTTTTAAGACAAAGTACCGCCGCGTCAACCGTTACATTCGGTCTTGCCTCGTAAATTATTGCAATAACACCCATAGGCACACGTTTTTGACCGATAGTCAAGCCGTTTGGTCTTTTCCACATTTTTATTACTTCACCGATTGGGTCGGCAAGTGCTTTGACCTGTCTTACTCCCTCCGCAATTCCGTCAATGCGTTCTTTTGTAAGAGTAAGTCTGTCAATCATAGCTTGACGTGTTCCGTTTTTCTTTGCGTTTTCTATGTCAATGTTGTTTGCCGCAATAATTTCATCGGCACGTTCTACAAGTGCATTTGCAATAGCCTCAAGTGCATTGTCCTTTGTAACCGTACTTACTGAAACCATTTTATATCCCGCTTCTTTTGCAAGAGTGCATTTTTCTAAAAGCTCGCTCATTATTCTTCCTCCTTATCGAAATTCTTCGACACAAACAATGTTCCGACAGGCTTTCCGTCAAGTATATCGTAAAGTGAATCAACATTGTTTCCGTTTGCGATTATCATATGAATACCTGCATTTGTCGCTCTTTCGGCAGCCTCAAGCTTTGTCACCATACCGCCCGTACCTCTGCTTGTTCCCGCACCGCCTGCAACATCTCTCACTTCGTCAATATCGTATACTGTAGGAAGTAATTTTGCGTTTTTATTCTTGTGTGGGTCATCGTCGTACAAACCGTCAATATCGGAGAAAAGTACAAGTAAATCCGCGTCAACAAGGTCGGCAACGACTGCCGATAAATTATCATTGTCGCCGATTTCGATTTCGTCATAACTTACCGTATCATTTTCGTTTACAACAGGAATTATCCCCATTTCAATAAGCGTTGTAACAGTATTTTGAATATTTCTCTTTCTGCGCGGAATTGCAATATCCTCACGCGTTAAAAGTACCTGTGCAACGGTGTTATTGTAACCTGAAAACATTTTATCGTAAAGATACATCAGTTCGCACTGTCCGACTGCCGCAATGGCTTGTTTGCCCTTTGTATCTTTCGGCTTTTCAGCCAAACCGAGTTTACCGAGTGCAATTCCCTGCGCACCCGATGAAACAAGAATTATCTCCTTGCCTTGATTTCTCAAATCAGAAAGCACCATAGACAGTCTGTCTATAAGTTTTAAATTCATTGTTCCGTGTTCATATGTAAGCGTAGACGTTCCGACTTTGACAACAATCCTGTGTGCCATAGACACGTCCTTTAATATATCGTTCATTGCCATCCTCCTATAAAGCATATAGTTATTTCTATTATATCGCTTTATGGGTAGTTTGTAAAGTCATTTTTATCTTACCTTATTCTTCAAAATTTTACTTGCATTTTTTTACTCTCTATGATACTATATAAATATATTTTTACAAAATTTTCATTGTATCATATAACAATAATGTGAATTTTATTATACATTATACAACATTGTGGGAGGTAATGATGAAAAAACAAATAATTGCGGCAACTGCGCTGATGTTAGCGATTTCTTCAACCGCATATGCGTCCGACAACATAAACATATTCGTAAACGGAAATGCCTTAAACACAGGTGCTTTCATTATGAATGATTCGACGTATATACCGCTTAGAGCGGTCAGTGAGGCTCTCGGTTCAAACGTAAACTGGGACGGAAATACAAGAAGTGTTTATATTGATTCCGATGAAGATACAGTCACTGCTCAAGTGATTGAAAACGCAAGTTCAAGTGTCGTTGCAATAGTAGGAAATTACAAACCCGAATATATGACAGGGACTGTTTCAAATTACAATGAACTTACCGCTCACGGTACAGGTGTAGTTATCAAATCAGGCGGTATTATCCTTACAAACGCACACGTTGTAAGCGATATTGACAACATAACAGTCGTTTTCTCTGACGGCGAAAGCTATGCCGGACAAGTTCAGGCAATCGACAAAGATTCCGACTTGGCTTTGGTAAAGGTTGGCCGTCTTGGTTTAAAGCCAATATCGTTCGCGCAATCGGACAGTATCTTCGCAGGGCAGTCCGTTGTTGCAATCGGTACTCCCCTTTCGCTTTCAATGCGAAACAGTGCATCAAAAGGTATCGTAAGCGGACTTAACGTCAGCACTCCGAGCGCATATTATCCGTTAATTCAAACTGACGCCGCTATCAATGCAGGTAATTCCGGCGGACCGCTTCTTAATATGAAAGGTCAGCTTATAGGTATTAATTCTTCAAAATATGCCGGTGTCGGAATTGAGGGAATTAACTTTTCAATCCCGCTTGACACGATTAATTATGTACTCAATCAATTTGAGCAAAACGGAAAAGTCATAAGACCGGATTTAGGCGTTACACTTGAAAATTCATGGGAGGCGCGAATCGGTCTGCCGACAAAGAAAGGCGTCACCGTAAAAACATCTTCGTCAAGTTCACTTTCAAACGGTGATGTTATAAACTCTATCAACGGCATTGAAGTACACAGTATTGTGGACTTTAATAAAGCATTGCGTGATACATATTCTTCGGGAAGTATCAACGTAATTTATACAAGGAGCGGTGAACAAATTTCAACTGACATCGTTCCTAATCTAAAATAATAAAATTGGGGGTATTAAAATGAACAAAAAACTAATCGCTGCAATTCTTGCCGCAACAACAGCTCTTTCAGCAGCACCTTTTGCGCTTGCTGAAAATGACGAAAACACAAATGACAAAGTAGAAATCGCATTCAACGTGGGTGACAGTATCCTTAAAATAAACGGCATTGAAACAGAAGTTGAAACACCGTATGTAACAGAAAACAACACTACATTGGTACCGTTAAGAGTAATAACAGAGGCTTTTGGTGCAAAAGTTGACTGGGACGGCGATACTCAAAAAATAACTCTTACATACCCTGCCGTAAATATTGAACTTCAAATCGGCAATATAGTTGCAACTGTAAACGACCATACAGAAACACTTCTTGAATCACCTGCACTTTCCGAAAACGGCGTTACAATGGTTCCGCTAAGATTTATTTCCGAAACATTCGGTGCAACAGTAGGTTATGACAACGACACTCAAGCAATACTTGTAACAAAAGAAAATATGGACAATTCTTCTACCGTTACAGGTATCACTGATATGACAAGAACAGGTGACAGCTATTATTTATGGAGCATTGACACTCCTACTCAAATGAAAATGGCTGACAGAACTCTTGATGCAATGACAACAAAATTTGTCGCCGATGACGAAAGTTCAATGTACATAGAAGTTTATCCTATAACAGAAGATACTGTCGATTTTGATGAAGAATATTCAAAGAGAAAAGACTCTTTTTCTTCATATACACTTATCAATGCAGAAAAATTACCTGAATCAAACGGAACACAGCATATGCACTTTCAGGCAAAAAATAAAGAGCAAATCATTGATTTACACGAATACTATGCAAAGAACTACAAATATTTAGTTTTGTCGATGATAAAAATTAATGACGATACATCAACAAAAGATATGATACTTTCTTTAGTGGATTCATTTAAGATTGGCAAAATAGATAATGAAACATATGATCTTTCCACAGTAAAAACAGAAGGTACAAGAAAATACCGTGAAATCACAGACGATACATATAAAGTAAGTTTCTATGTACCGGCTAATTATCAAATGGAAGATGATAATACTGAAAACGAATTTACATTCTATGAGCCTAAAAACGAATCAACATCACACATCTCATTGGGTATTTATTCAAAAACAGGTGACACGACTGCTTATTCGCTTGCCACACATGACCATGCCATAAGAGAAAAATACGCAAGTACAAAATATTCCACTCTTACCCCGGTATCAGAAACAGGTACTAATTCATACAAGTACACTCAAACTATTTCGGGTTCAACCGATTCCGATTTATACACAGTCGATACTTTCTTTGAAAAAGGCGATTATGTGTACAATTTTGCCATAACGACTAATTTAGATTACGATGAAATGGAACTTAACACAATTCTAAACAGCATAAAGGCAGAAGAACTTGATTCTTCAAAAATCGGTAAATTGATGAGAAACGACCCTGAGGATACCTTAAACACAGCAAAAGTCGGAGATTATCAATTTTCAATTCCTGCGTCATGGAAACTTTTCTCAAAAGCATCTCAAGGATCTTCATATACGAACGTTTCATATGTAAACACATATACAACTTCGGGAATTATTTATGCCAGCATGACCGGTTCTGATTTCAAGCAAACTAACCTTTCTACAGTTGCAAACTCATACTCAAAGAGTATAACTCAAGACGATGAACACGAAATGTTCAAAAAAGTTGAGTACACTTCAATAAACGGTAAACGTTATGCTTATTTCACATATACAACAACAAGCAAAGCTGACTATAAATCATATGGAACCGTATATATGACTTGTGACAACGGAACGGCTCATATATTCACGCTTATACAAGACGAAGTATTCTACGGTTCGGCTGAAATTGACGATTTTATCGACATCGTTAACTCATTTCAAAGCAAATAAAATTTAAAATTCTGTATTAAAAGTTCGGATTTTTTTATCCGAACTTTTATTTATATATTTTTTCTAAATAAATATGTATAAATTGTAAATTTTTTTTTGGTTTGTTGACTTTTCACAAAAAATATGTTATATTTAATTACAATTAATAGTGGTGCAGTATCCTAGTCAGTACGGCTCTTCGGAAAGCGGGCCTAAAAATCCGCCAAATGGCACATCGATGAAGTTTCTGGTGTTTTGCTTTGAACGCCCAGTTCGGGGCTGATGCTGGGAGTTAAGGTTTAGGGGCGGTTTCCAACGGCATGGTAACCTTACCCCCTTTTCCGTGGAGGCCTATGACTGTGGCGGCCCATACCTCCTAAGGGAGCAAGTCGTTACGGCATAGGGGAAAACCTGTTTTGCGGTTAGTAATTCACGTCCTCACAAGGGACGTGGTATGAATGCTGTGGGCAGCGTAGCCAGCCTTGAGTGGATATGGCGGATAGACGCCCAAAACTTTTTCGCCACTCGGCCAGTGGCAAAAAGGCAATGCGTCTTGAAACCATATTTGCAAAAGAGGATACGGAAAGCTCAGGCTGTTTGGGAAAACTTCTAGGCTGTCGTAATTGGATGAACAGGGGATTGCAGTGCGGACTCAGTGGCAATCCGGTAACTACAAAACAGTATAAGTCTTTAATGGGAAACCGCTTTTTCGGCGACGATTAAGCAGATTTATGGGAAAGCCAACCGGACCTATGCCGCAAACTTTACTCTGTTCATTACCCTATTTAAAATTAATTGAGCCTGTCGACAAGATGTCGCCAGCTCCAAAAATTACATCTTACGATGTGATTTTTGAGTATTTTTAGAGAAAAAATCATAAAGTTCCTCCAAAGTCGAAACTTTAGATTTTATGCCATTTCTGCCGCGCAGGTCGCCAGAAATGATTTTCAATGAGGTTGCACCTCAAACACCCATAAATAAAGTAGACAAAACCATAACGGTTTTGTCTGTAATCTTAGTCGGCATTTTGCCGATTTATTATTATAGAAAAGGAGATTTATAAACTTGGATAAATCTGACTCTCACAGGCGAAAAAAATTTAAAGTACCAAAACCTGATTCAAATGTTTCGACTTCACACAAATGGACGATTTTCGTAATCTTCCTTTCGTTCGTGCTGTCATTGGTATTCAGTCTTATAACATCGGTTGCGATGCAATCGCTCAATTTATTTTTTGCATTTATAGTTTTGTTCGCTATCATTGCAATAAATATTTTATTTGATATGATTGGTACGGCTGTTCAGTCTGCGGAAGAAAAGCCTTTTCATTCCCTTGCGGCACGCAAAGTCAAAGGTGCAAGAGAAAGTATTTCCGTAATACGTCACGCACCTCAGCTTGCAAACTTATGCTGTGACGTAATCGGCGATATTGCCGGAATTATTTCCGGTGCAACGACAACTCTTATTGTTTCGGAACTTGTCGCAAAATTTAACCTGAGCGGTATATTGCCGAGCCTTATACTTACAGGCATTGTCAGTTCTCTTACTATCGGCGGTAAAGCTATGTCTAAGGGAATCTCTATGAATAACGGTAACTCAATCGTTTTTACGGTTGGAAAAATAATGAGTGTTTTTAAACGTTGCAAATAACATTAATGGGGCATTGGTGATGGAGAAAATTTTAAATAAAATCGAATCACCCGATGATTTGAAAAAATTAAATAAAGACGAATTGAAAACTCTTTGCAGTGAAATTCGCGAGTTTCTGATTGACAGTGTATCGGAAACCGGCGGTCATCTCGCCTCAAACTTGGGGATTGTTGAATTGACCGTTGCTATTCACACTGTTTTTAATGTGCCTGAAGATAAGATTGTCTTTGACGTAGGTCATCAGTCTTATGTGCATAAAATTCTTACAGGAAGAAAAGACGGATTCAAGTCGCTCCGTCAGTTCGGCGGAATGTCGGGATTTCCGAAAACAAGTGAAAGTGATTGTGACGTATTTAATACCGGTCACAGCTCAACTTCAATTTCAGCCGCACTCGGTATTGCCAGAGGGCGTGACCTTGCCGGTGACAATTACAATGTAATTTCAGTATTCGGTGACGGTGCTCTTACGGGCGGTATGATGTACGAGGCTATGAATGACGCAGGTCATTCAAAAACACCGCTTATACTTATTTTGAACGACAACGCAATGTCTATTTCAAAAAATGTCGGTGCGGTGTCAAAACACTTACGTTCACTCAGAATGTCGCCGTTTTATTTCCGTTCAAAACACGCGGTTGAAAACTTTTTAAAAAAAATGCCTACAATAGGCAAACCTACCGCAAATATATTAAAGCAAATAAAACGTTTCTTCCGCAGGCTTGTAATCCCTACAACGATTTTTGACGATATGGGATTTATATATATGGGACCTGTTGACGGTCACAACCTAACAGAAATTATACAGTGTCTTGAATATGCAAAAGAAGAAAAACGGCCTGTCTTTATTCACGTCCACACGAAAAAAGGCAAAGGTTATGCCCCCGCGGAAAGCAATCCGCAAAAATTCCACGGCATATCACCTTTTGACAAAGCTACGGGTGAAACGAAAAAAGGCAGTGAAACATACAGTGCAAGATTTGGCAATACGCTTGTCAGATTAGCGAAAAACAACAAGAAAATAGTTGCAATCACAGGTGCAATGCCTAACGGCACAGGACTTGACGAATTTCAAGAGCAATATAAAGACAGATTTTTTGATGTCGGTATTGCCGAACAGCACGGTGTTACGCTTTCAGCAGGACTGGCAACGGTCGGATACACTCCTGTTATACCGTTGTATTCATCATTCTTGCAACGTGCATACGACCAAACTTTGCACGACGTCTGTCTGCAAAAACTTCACGTTGTATTTCCTATCGACCGTGCCGGTATAGTCGGCGCAGACGGTGAAACACACCAGGGTGTATACGATATTTCGTACTTATCACATATGCCGAATATGACAATTCTTTCACCTGCCACGCTCGATCAGCTTGAATATATGCTTGATTTTGCAATCAATAAATTCAATGCACCGATTGCAATACGTTACCCACGCGGCGGAACAGAAGCTGAAAATGTGCCTTCCGCTTTCACTTTGGGACAAGCACAGTGCATACAAAACGGCTCTGATGTTACAATTATCGCAACAGGCAGAATGGTTAAACGTGCCGAAGAAGTTGCAAAACTTACAACGAAATCCGTTGAAATTTTAGCTATGCCTACAATAAAACCGCTTGATACAAAGAGCATAATCGATTCGGCAAAAAAGACAGGCAGCGTTATAACCATTGAGGACAACGTAAAAATCGGCGGTATGGGAAGTATGATAGGCACATTGCTTGAAGAAAACCATATCGACTGCAAATTTAAAATATTTGCTTTCCCCGACCAACCGATTACGCACGGCTCAATAGATGAACTTGATAAATTATACGGACTTGATGCAAAGACGATTGCATCAAAAACAGATTAAAAGGATAAGAACTATGGGAAAAATAAGACTTGACGCACTTCTTGTCAAAAACGGACAGGTACAAAGCCGTGAAAGAGCGAAGGCTCTAATTATGGCAGGACAAGTGTATGTAAAAAACCAAAAATGCGACAAAGCCGGACAGATGGTTGACGAAGATACAACCGTTGCGGAAATTCGCGGCGAAACTTTAAAATATGTAAGCCGCGGCGGATTAAAACTTGAAAAAGCTATGCAGGAATTTCCGATTACCCTTGAGGGTAAAACCACAATGGACATAGGCGCGTCAACAGGCGGGTTCACCGATTGTATGCTCCAAAACGGTGCTGTCAAGGTATTCGCCGTTGACGTCGGCTACGGTCAGTTCGCGTGGAAATTACGTCAGGACGAAAGAGTCGTAAATATGGAGCGTACCAATATCCGCTATGTGACACCTGAGGACATTGGCGAAGAAATTGATTTTGCGTCTGTTGACGTGTCATTTATTTCGCTTAAACTTATACTACCCGTTGCAAAAACACTTCTTGCCGATAACGGCGAAATTGTCGCACTTATAAAGCCACAATTCGAGGCAGGACGTGAACAGGTCGGTAAAAAAGGTGTTGTAAAGGACATAAAGGTACACTATGAAGTTATAAAGAAAATTCTTGACTTCGCACGAAGTATTGATTTGCACGTTGCAGGTCTTTCATTCTCACCTATCAAAGGTCCGGAGGGCAACATTGAATATCTTGCATATTTGAAAAAAGCCGAATGTGAGGATAACATCACAGATGAAAAAATACAAGAAATAGTAGACAAATCACACAATCTGCTTTAAGAAAGGAATGAACAGAAATGCTTGCCGAAAATACAGTTTTAACAGGCAGACGTGCGATAACACGTTCATATGCAAAAATAAATCTTACACTTGACGTACTTTCAAAACGCGAAAACGGTTATCACGACATTAAAATGATTATGCAGACAGTATCACTGTTTGACCTTATTTTAGTCGATAAAACGCACAGGGGTATTTCTATTTCAACAAATTTGCCGTATTTGCCTTGCAATGAAAAAAATATCGCCTATAAAGCAGCAGACGCATTTTTTAAAGCGACAGGTATTCGAGGCGGTGCAAAGATTGTAATTCACAAAAATATACCCGTAGCCGCAGGGCTTGCCGGCGGCAGCGGTAATTGTGCGGCGGTTCTTACCGCAATGAATATGCTCCACGGCAATCCTCTTTCTAATGATGAGCTTATGCATATCGGTGCGTCACTCGGTGCAGATGTGCCGTACTGTTTTGACGGCAGTACACAGCTTGCAGAAGGTATCGGTGAAATTTTAAAACCGCTCTCCCCTATGCCAAATGCGTACATCTTACTTGTAAAACCGCCTATCAACGTATCTACGGCACTTATTTACGAACAAATCGACAACGCACCTATCGAAATTCGTCCCGACACAGACGGAATGATTGACTCTTTAAATAATAACGACCTTTACGGCGTTGCAGACAGGCTTTGCAACGTTATGGAAAACGTGACCGCTAAAATGTATCCGATTGTCGGCGGTATCAAAACCAAAATGATTATGAACGGCGCCGTTAATGCCATTATGAGCGGTTCGGGTCCGACTGTTTTCGGTATTTTTGACGATTTTGAAAAGGCAAAAAAATCCGCTGACAGTTTTGCTTATCAGTTTAAGGACGTATTTCTTACGCAAGTTTTAAATTAAACGAGGTGATTATTTTTGGAGAAAGACAAGGATATTATAGAAGTAATCATCGACGAACAACCGACAAACAATAAAAAAATCAAGTTTGCATATTGGGATAATCTCGCAAAGGATTTATCACCGCTGTTTATAAAAGTATCATCGGCAGTATGTATTATGATTGTTTTGGGAGTATTTTTTGTCGGCTTTTTCATACCGAAAAACGATAACAAAATAACAAAACAACTTGAAAAATTACAAAATACAAATTCGGAATATATTACGGCACAAAACAATTATTCATCGCTTTCCGATGAAATAAATACTCTTAATTCGGATTTAGCCGATAAGAAAAAAAACTATGAAGAATTTACAACGTCGCAAAACGGTCTTGAAAAAATAAATGACGAAAACGATAAACTCGAAAAGGAAAAAGAGGAATTGCAAAATATGGTTAATACAAAGCAAAGCACACTCGATTCCTTGAATAACCGGGTATCATCGACTTCTCAATCAACCTTGACTTTGACATCAGGCACTTATACAGTAGGTGAAAATATAAAAGCCGGTAAATATACAATTATGGGTTCGGGAAGTATTGCGATTTCGTCATCAGGAAAAGCAAGAGTAAACTCGAATTTAACCGCTGACGGAAAAGATTACGTATTAAACGATGATGAAACAATAAAAATCAAGGGCAAGGCTCAATTTATTCCGATAAAATAATGAAAGGATATGACGATTATGACGCAAAAAAAATTATATGTTATAATACTTTCGTTTTTCACGATTATAATCGGTGTGGTTTGTTTTTCACTTGGCAACTATTTTGACACAAATTCTCTTGCAACAGAAAAACTGAAAACTCAAATATCTGCCCTTGAAGAAAATACATCATCACTTACCGATACAAAAAACGATTTGGAAAGTCAGATAAATGACCTAAATTCGGAATTGAGTACAAAAACCACCGTAAACAATTACTTTATGGAGGCAAAGAAAAAGAATGACAAATTAAAAAATGACATTACCGAATTAAATCAAAAGTCATCTGAACTCGACTCACAAATTGAGGAACTGCAAAATCAAAACTCGTCATTACAAACAACCGAAAAGACAGGCAAAACATATACATTAAAGAAAGATCAAAGCTATACTTGCCCGTCAGAAATCCCTGCCGGACGATACATCGCCACAGGTACGGGAACTCTTGTAATTTATTCATCAAGCGGTAAAGCTCGTGTAAGCGAAGATTTGGCCGTTGCTTATAATAATTCGTATTCATTTACACTTTCCGAAAAAGAAAAAATCAAAGCGACTGATGATATTAAATTAACTGAAATTAAATCAAATTAGCAAGAAGGGACACTAAAATTTAGTGTCCCCGCAGACTGTCGACAAATTGTCCGGAACGTGCAAAATATTATTTTTTATATTTTACAATTTAATTTATAGCTATAACAAATAACAGGCAAGCCTATCTTCGATATACGGCTTGCCTGTGCACTTTTTGCGAAAATAAACTCTAACGTAC
>OGXF01001433.1_pt1 | contig 17100 bp, 16 predicted proteins | sample 1576191 | NCBI WGS metagenome assembly OGXF01 (sample SAMEA3541545, study PRJEB24748) | human gut metagenome | biome: human gut; feature: human-associated habitat; material: faeces | place: China | collected 2012
TAAGATTGACATAAGTTTGGGCTTTTGTTATATTTAATATATTAAATTTGAAGGGAATCCGGACAAATGAGCTTTCTCAATAAAGTCAAAAACAAGTTAAAAAACGGAAGCTGGTATCCTTTTTATAACTCCTTTTATGAAAAAAACTCTCTTGATCCCCACATGATTCTTCTTGAATCAAGAAGCGGCGGCGCTCTTGAGAGTAATATCCTTTCCTTATTAAAAGAGTTATCCAGAGTACCATACAAAAATTTCAACCTCGTACTTTCGGTACGCAAAAATGCCGAAAACGAAATCAAAGAAAAGCTGGAAAAGGCAGCATCCGTAGTTATGGTTGATGCAAGAGGCTTTACTGTAGAACAGGACACAGCACTGAGAAAACAGCTCAGAGATGCAGGTGTTGATTATAAAGTTTACAAAAATACAATGATGCATTTTGCAATCCAGGGCACAGAATTTGAAGGCCTGGATGAATATCTGGCAGGCCCCAGCGCATTCGCATTCTCTTATGAAGATGCAACAGCAGGCGCAAGCATCCTGAACAAGGTAGTATGGAAATCATAAAATACAGCCTATGCCAGCAGCGGAGCATCCCGTTCCGGCAATATTGCGAATGGCGTATCCAAGATCAACGGCCACGTGCTCATGCCGGGCGAGACTTTATCCGGCTATGAATGCATGCATCCGTTTACCATTGAGAATGGTTACTTTACGGCGGCAGCTTACGAGAATGGACAGGTTGTAGACAGTGTGGGTGGAGGCGTCTGCCAGATCGCGACGACGCTGTATGACGCGTCCCTGGCAGCAGAGTTGGAGATTACCCAGCGGCAGAACCATTCCATGATCGTTACGTATGTAAAGCCATCCATGGATGCGGCGATTGCCGGTACTTATAAAGATATCAAGATTACCAATAATTACAGCACCCCGATCTACATTGAGGGAACCACGGCGGGCAAGACTCTGACCTTTACGATTTATGGAAAGGAAACCCGTCCTGCAAACCGGAAGGTGGAATACATTTCTGAGACCTTAAGCAAGACGGATCCGGGTGAGCCGCAGCGCAAGGTGGATAATTCCTTAAAGCCGGGCCAGACCAAACAGGTCCAGTCCGCGCATATCGGTTATAAGTCCAGACTCTGGAAAGTGGTAACGGTAGACGGTGTAGAGAAAGAGCGCACCATTTTGCACACGGATACTTATAATCCGTCCAAGGCGATTGTTCTGGTAGGTCCGGCAGCACCGGCTCAGCCGGCTGTTCCGGCAGCGGGCCAGACTCTGGTACAGCCGGCAGAGACAGCGCCGGAACAGACCGCACCGGCAGAGACCGCCGCACCGCAGCCGTCCCAGAGCTCGGTAGTTGGTCCTGGCGTGGTGAGCCAGCCGTCAGAGAGCTCCTCCGGCGGTCCGGGATCAGCACCGGCAGAAGCACCGGCTCCTGCGACAGATGGTCCTGGGGAACAGTAAAAGAGCGCACGTTTTGAACAAGTGCGGCAGTAGAAGCGGTCAGATGTGCCTGCGGCACAGGAATCCGCGGTGAAAGGTTTGAAGTTATATGATGCGAAAGATTGAGCGCGAGAACACGGGACTTCTGCACGCCGGACAGGATCTGGTGGTGGCGGGCTACGCGGGTCTTGCGGGTACGGTAAAGCTGGCGGAGGCAAAGGAAGAAGAATTGTCCCGCTGGTTTTCCAATGGATATATGGAAGAGATTGCAGGCTGCAGCCGGTATCTTTTGCGGGAAGAAAATGGTTTCTGGCGTGACTGCGGTGCCGCGGAGTGGGAACCGGCGGGGGAGGGCGGCATTTTAACCGCCATCTGGAACCTGACCGGCGCTTATGAGACCGGCGTGGAATTTTATCTCCGGCAGATTCCCATCCGTCAGGAGACGGTGGAGGTCTGTGAACGGCTGGAGTTAAACCCGTACCGGCTTTACAGCCAGGGCTGTGTGCTTTTAACAGCCGATAATGGCGGTCAGCTTGTCCGCGCACTGGCAGCAAAAAACATTCCGGCCCAGGTCATGGGCCGGGTGAACAAAGGCATTGCACGGGAAATGATCGTGCAGGAGGGACGAGGGTTTCTGGAGCGTCCACAGCCTGATGAAATAACGAAAGTGATTCCCGGTTTTTTCAACTAACCCCCGGGATTCCCTATAGATCTACATAAACTATACAAGGAGGCAATCAAGAAATGAGAGAGAAAATTTTGGCGGTAATCGAAAAGAACAGCAGAATCGATATCCATGACCTGGCGATTCTTTTAGGGGAGAGCGAAGTCGCGGTCGCCAATGAGATTGCCGAGATGGAGAAAGAGCATATTATCTGTGGTTATCACACCCTGATCAACTGGGACAACACCAGTGAGGAGAAAGTGGTTGCGCTGATCGAGGTAAAGGTAACTCCCCAGCGCGGCATGGGCTTCGACAAGATCGCGGAGCGCATTTACCAGTACAGCGAGGTGAATGCAGTATACTTAATGTCTGGTGCTTTCGATTTCACCGTATTTATCGAGGGCAAGACCATGCGCCAGGTAGCACAGTTTGTTTCTGACAAGCTGGCTCCGCTGGATTCTGTTTTAAGCACGGCAACCCATTTTGTACTGAAAAAATATAAGGACCACGGAACCGTTCTCTGCGATGAGGTCCAGGATGAAAGGATGCTGATTACCCCGTGAGAAACCCATTAAATGAAAAGATCGTTTCCATCCCGCCGTCCGGGATCCGGAAATTTTTTGATATCGTAAGTGAGATGAAGGATGCCATTTCCCTTGGTGTGGGCGAGCCGGATTTTGACACGCCGTGGCACATTCGCGAGGAGGGCATCTATTCCCTGGAAAAGGGACGTACCTTTTACACCTCCAACGCAGGTTTAAAGGATTTAAAGATTGAGATCCACAACTATCTGGAGCGCCGCTGCAATGTCTGCTATGACCCGGACCATGAGATCATGGTGACCGTGGGTGGCAGCGAAGCCATTGATGCGGCCATGCGCGCCATGATCGATCCGGGAGATGAAGTGCTGATCCCGCAGCCGAGCTACGTTTCCTATACGCCGTGCTGTGTATTGGCAGACGGTGTCCCTGTGCCGATCGAGCTGGAGGAGAAAGACCGCTTCCGCTTAACCCCGGAGAAATTACTGGAAAAGATCACTCCGAAGACAAAAATCCTGGTGCTGCCGTTCCCGAACAACCCGACCGGTGCCATCATGGAGCGGGAAGATCTGGAGAAGATTGCTGAGATCATTCTTGAGAAAGATCTGTTTGTCATTTCGGATGAGATTTACTCAGAGCTGACCTATGCGAAAGAGGATCATGTATCCATTGCATCTCTGCCGGGCATGAAGGAGCGCACCGTTCTGATCAATGGCTTCTCCAAGGCCTTTGCCATGACCGGATGGCGTCTGGGCTATGCCTGCGCGCCGGAGGTGATCTTAAAACAGATGCTGAAGATCCATCAGTATGCCATCATGTGCGCGCCGACCACCAGCCAGTACGCGGCAGTGGAAGCACTGCGCAATGGCGATGAAGACGTACAGCACATGCGTGAGTCCTATGACCAGCGCCGCCGTTTCCTGATCAATGCGTTTGAGGAGATGCATCTGGACTGCTTTGAGCCGCAGGGCGCGTTCTATATGTTCCCAAGCATCAAGCGGTTTGGCATGACCTCCGAAGAGTTTGCGACCCGCCTGCTGCGGGAAGAAAAGGTGGCAGTTGTACCGGGAACCGCCTTCGGTGACTGCGGAGAGGGATTCCTGCGCGTATCCTATGCCTATTCCTTAAAGAGTCTGAAGGAGGCCTTAAGCCGCATCAAACGGTTTGTGGACCGTCTGGACGGAAAAACGGAGTAAGAGAAAGATGAACATTGTATTATTTGAGCCGGAAATGCCGATGAATACCGGCAATATCGGCCGTACCTGTGTGGCCACCAACACCCGCCTGCATCTGATTGAGCCGCTGGGCTTTAAGCTGAATGAAAAGGCGGTAAAGCGTGCCGGACTGGACTACTGGGATAAGCTGGATGTTACCGTGTATTCGGACTTTCAGGATTTTCTGGACCGCAATCCGGGGGCGAAGATCTACATGGCTACCACCAAAGCGCCGAAAACCTATACTGAGGTGGAGTACGAGCCGGACTGCTACATCATGTTCGGCAAGGAAAGTGCCGGAATCCCGGAAGAAATTCTAGTGGAGCACAAGGAAAACTGCGTGCGCATTCCCATGTGGGGTGATATCCGTTCCTTAAATCTTTCTAATTCCGTGGCCATCGTGCTGTATGAGGCACTGCGCCAGAATGGATTTGAGAAGATGAACATGGAAGGGCATCTGCACCGGCTGCACTGGAAAGATGAAGTGTAAAAGTGAAAATAACAGCAAGGAGAAGGCGTCTGTCAGCGGCAGACGCCTTCTCCTTTTTTAACATATAAATAATGCACAAAACAATCATGCACAAAACAAATTTATTATACAAAGTTCAGAATTACAAAAGAAAAGTCAGAAATACAAATGGAAAAACGCACAAAGACATCATATAATAAGAGTATCTTAAGGGAAAAACTTATAGTTCACAAAAATGCGGACTGTAACGAGGCACAGCTGCTCATTCGCTCACAGCAGGCCATCCCGGGGAACGTGATATAAGAACGTGAATTTAAGCAGAACGTGAAAAGGAGAGAGGTATTATGAAAAAACGTTGGTTAGCAGCATCACTGGCAGCACTTATGGCACTGAGTATGACCGCATGTGGCGGCGGAAAGGCAGCAGAGACCACTGCAGCACCGGCAGAGACTAAGGTGGAAGAGACAAAAGCAGAAGAATCCAAGGCTGAGGACGCTTCCAAAGAGGAGAAAGCAGAGAAGGCTCCGGAAGATTACACCGGCAGCGTGGTTGTTTATTCCCCGCATGACGCAGATCCGCTGAATGCAGGTGTAAACCTCTTCATGGAGAAATATCCGAACGTTAAGGTAGAGGTAGTAGCAGCCGGAACCGGTGAGCTTTGTAACCGAATCGCGGCAGAGTCCGCAAACCCGATCGCAGATGTATTATGGGGCGGCGGCGCAGACTCCCTGGCAGCATTCAAAGAGTACTTCCAGCCGTATGTATGCGCAAACGATGAGTTCATCGGTGACGCATACAAAGATCCGGATGGTCTGTGGATCGGTGAGAGTCCGCTTCCGATGGTTATCTTCTATAACAAGGACCTGATCGAGAAAGATGGTTTAACCATTCCGGAGTCCTGGGAAGACCTGACCAAACCGGAGTGGAAGGGCAAAATTGCTTACTGTCTGCCGTCTAAATCTGGTTCCGCATACACCCAGCTCTGCACCATGATCCTTGGACATGGCGGCAAGGAAGCCGGATGGGATTTCATCAAGAAACTGTATGACAATCTGGATGGCAAGATCGTTGACTCCTCAGGTAAGTGCCACAAGATGGTAGCTGACGGTGAGTTCTATGTAGGTATCACCATTGAGAAATCCGCAATCAAATACGCAGACGATCCGTCCGTTGGATTTGTATATCCGAAAGATGGCACCAGCGCAGTTCCGGATGGTGTTGCACTGGTTAAGGGATGCCCGAACGAAGAGAACGCGAAACTGTTCATCGATTTCGTTACCTCCAAAGAATGCCAGACCGAGCAGAGTGAGAACTGGGGACGTCGTCCGGTTCGCAGCGATATGGAAGTTGGCGCAGGCATGGCAAAACTGGATGATCTTGTTTTAGTTGATTATGACTTTGACTGGGCAGCAAATGAGAAGGAAGCAAACATCGAGCACTTCAACGATATCATGGTAGATTAATGGCACGGTTCAGAATCGGTTTCGGGAATGACGGAAACGGAAGATGAGAACATGTGACAGAGTACGACAAGTAAATAGCTGAGCGAAAACGGAGAGACTGCCTTGCCCCAAGCGGGTGGGCAGCCTTTTCGGTTAAGGGGAAAAATGGTCAGAGCGGATTTTGAAATGCAGGCCAGTCTCTGGTTCGCAGGGCAATGGGAGTTACAGAACAAAACAGGAATGGAGGAATGAATATGAGTCATGCAGTCATCATAAAGAAAGCCGTAAAAAAATACGGAAACTTTACCGCATTAAACGGGGTGGATCTGGAAATTAAGCCCGGTGAATTCTTTACACTGCTGGGGCCGTCCGGCTGCGGCAAGACCACCCTGCTGCGCATGATCGCGGGATTCAACAGTGTGGACGGCGGCGAAATCTGTTTCGATGACAAGGTCATCAACAATCTGGAAGCCCACAAGCGTGATATCGGTATGGTGTTCCAGAACTATGCCATCTTCCCACATCTGACGGTGGCTGAGAACGTGGCTTACGGTCTGAAGGCAAAGAAATGCCCGAAGGATCAGATCCCTGGCAAGGTAGAAGAGGCACTGGAGCTTGTGCAGATCAGTAAATTAAAAGACAGAAAGCCCAACGAGCTTTCCGGTGGCCAGCAGCAGCGCGTTGCTCTGGCGCGTGCGTTCGTTATTGAACCGGGAGTTCTTCTGATGGATGAGCCGCTTTCCAATCTGGACGCAAAGCTGCGTGTGCAGATGAGAACTGCCATTAAGAAGCTGCAGAGAAGACTCGGCATTACTACCATTTATGTTACCCATGACCAGGAAGAGGCACTGGCGATTTCTGACCGCATCGCAGTTATGAAAGAGGGCAACATCATGCAGGTGGGAACTCCGGAAGCCATTTATAAAAAACCGGAGAATACCTTTGTAGCCGGATTCATTGGAGTCTCCAATTTTGTAGAGTGTGAGGTGGATGGCAAAAATCCGGAGGCAGCAGTCTTAAATATCAAGGATGAGTGCAGTATTACCTGTAAACTGAAAAAGCCGTTCTCTGGCAAGGGCATCATCTCCGCGAGACCGGAGCAGCTGTTCTTTGATGAGAGCAACGGACTTCCGGGCAAGATCGTGATGTCCACCTTTCTGGGGGATTTCATTGAATATGAGATTGAACTGAACAATGGGCAGACCCTGCAGCTTAACGAGTACACCAAGGATGTTCAGACAGTCCGCCCAGACGGCGAGCAGGTAAAGGTCAACTTTGACATCAACGCAGTGGGCGTATACGATGCAGCAACCCAGGAGGTGATTTCATGGTAACATCCCGGAAAAAACTGGATTTCTGGTTCTGGGTTAAGGTGGTAGTCATTGGCTTTATGCTAATCTTTCTGATCTACCCCTTCTGCACCCTGATCACCCGAAGCTTTTTCTCCAACAAGACAGCCGGCTTCACCTTTGAGAACTATATCCGGTTCTTCACGAAGAAGTATTATTACTCAGCATTGGGACGAAGCCTGTTCGTATCCATCGTGACCACCTGTACCACACTTTTGGTGGGAGTTCCGATCGCGTACCTTATGTCCCGCTACAATGTGTTTGGCAAAAACTTCATTCACATTTTTATCATCATGAGTCTTATGAGCCCGCCGTTCATCGGTGCTTACAGCTGGATCATGCTGTTTGGCCGCGCGGGTTTTGTGACAAAGCTGTTTGCGAATATCGGCATTCATCTGCCGAGTATTTATGGCAAGCTGGGTATCATCCTGGTATTTACGTTTAAGCTTTTCCCATACGTGTACCTGTATACATCGGGGGCTATGGGAAGTATCGACTCCAGTATTGAAGAAGCGGCAGAGAACCTGGGCAGCAACAAGCTGCGCCGTCTCTTAACCATCACGCTTCCGGTTGTGGCTCCGTCCATTGCGGCAGGTGCCATCATGGTATTCATGACCAGTCTGGCAGATTTCGGTACCCCGATGCTGATCGGTGAAGGCTATATGGTTCTTCCGGTTCTGGTATACAACGAGTACATGAGTGAGATCGGCGGTAATGCCCATCTGGCCAGTGCCCTTTCTGTCGTTGTGGTACTCTGCTCCACTACCGTGCTTTTGGTTCAGAAGTATTTCGTGAGCCGCAAAAACTACGTGATGACCGCTATGCGTCCGCCGAAGGAAGAAGTGCTTCACGGCGGCAAACGTTTCCTGGTTACCCTGCCGGTACTGCTGGTTACCCTGATCGGCATTATGCCGCAGATCGTGGTGATTGTCAGCAGCTTTATCAAATGTGATTTCACCGGTTTCCAGAAGGGCTTCAGCCTGGACAGCTATGTGACGATCTTTAACCGCCTGTGGACCAACATCCGCAACACCTTCGTATTCTCTTCCATTGCGATCGTGTTCATCATCATCCTGGGCATGCTGATCTCTTACATTGTTGTGCGCCAGAAAGGCGTGGCAGGCCAGCTGATGGATCTGTTGATCATGTTCCCGTTCGTTATTCCGGGCGCAGTTCTTGGTATCAGCTTAATTGTTGCCTTTAATAAGCAGCCGGTGATCCTGACCGGTACCGCGATGATCATGATCATTGCGTTTATCGTCCGCAAGCTGCCTTACACGGTCCGTTCCGGCAGCGCGTTCCTGCAGCAGATGGATGTGAGCGTGGAAGAGGCCTCCATCAGCCTGGGCGTGTCCCCGATGAAGACCTTTGTAAATGTAACCGCAAGACTGATGGCTCCAGGCGTTCTCTCCGGCGCGATCTTAAGCTGGATTACCTGTATCAATGAGCTGTCCTCCAGCGTTATGCTGTACGGCGGCAAGACCAGTACCATTTCTGTTGCGATTTATACAGAGGTTGTACGAAACAGCTTTGGTACCGCGGCGGCCCTGGCGTCCATTCTGACCGTCAGCACCGTGATTTCCCTTCTGATCTTCTTAAAAGTCAGCAAGGGCAAGGTATCGGTTGTCTGATTCGGAAACAGTTAGAGCGTTCGGCGGTCTGAGAGGCCGCCGGAGCTCTTTCAAAAGCGAGGTGTGGTTATGATAAAATTTGGCACTGGTGGCTGGAGAGCCATCATTGGCGAAGAATTTACGAAAGAAAACATTCAGAAGCTTGCACTGGCCATGTCTTTGAAAATCAAGGCAGAGCATGTGGAGGACAAGCCGGTGGTGATCGGTTATGACCGGCGCTTCCTTTCCAAAGAGGCTGTCATCTGGTCCTGCGAGATTTTTGGGCAGCAGGGAATCAAGGTGCTGTTTGTGGACCGCAGTTCTCCGACACCGCTCATCATGTTCTATGTGATGAAGCATGATCTCAGCTACGGCATGATGGTAACGGCCAGCCATAACCCGGCCATCTACAACGGCATCAAGGTATTTACCAAAGGCGGACGCGATGCGGATGAGCATCAGACCGCGGACATTGAGAGATATCTGGAGCAGGCAGACAAGCTCTACGTGCCGGACCTGGAGGAGAACGGGCAGATGCCGCCGCATGCATACCAGGAGCTGGTAAAGAGCGGCCAGGTGGTGGAGATGAATCCCATGAATGAATACCTGGACAACATCATCTCCCTCATCAATCTGGATGCCATCCGGGAACGGGATCTGCGCATAGCCATCGACCCAATGTACGGCGTGAGCCTGACGGCGCTCTGCACCATTCTTTCTATTGCAAGATGTACGGTGGAGACCATCAACGCCCAGCATGACACGCTGTTTGGCGGTAAAATGCCGGCCCCGACCGAGAGCACGCTGCGCAATCTGCAAAACTATGTGCTGGACCGATACTGTGACATCGGTATTGCCACCGATGGTGATGCGGACCGTCTGGGTGTGATTGATGATAAGGGACATTACCTTCACGCAAATACCATTCTGGTCATGCTGTATTATTATCTGCTGAAATACCGCGGCTGGCGCGGCCCGGCGGTGCGCAACCTGTCTACTACCCATGTGCTGGACAAGGTGGCAGAGAGCTTCGGCCAGAAATGCTATGAGGTGCCGGTGGGCTTTAAGTATATTTCCGCAAAGATGCAGGAGACCGATGCTATCATTGGCGGCGAATCCTCCGGCGGTCTGACGGTGAAGGGCCATATCCATGGCAAGGATGGTATTTACGCGGCTTCCCTTCTGGTGGAGATGATGGCAGTCAGCGGCAAGAAGCTTTCTGAGATTGCTGAGGACATCCGCAAGGAGTACGGCGAGATCCACATGGAAGAGCGCGCGTACCGTTTCACGGCAGAGGAAAAGGAACGCATCCACAAGACCCTGATGATGGACCAGGCATTGCCGGAGATCCCATTTGAGATTGATCATGTTTCCTACATGGACGGCTGCAAGGTTTACTTAAAAAATGGAGGCTGGGTCAGCGCCCGGTTCTCCGGAACGGAACCGCTGCTTCGCATCTTCTGTGAGATGCAGACGGAGCATGAAGCTGTGCTGCTCTGTGAATTATTTGAGACGTTTTTGGGACTGTAAATGTCCTGCAAAATCTCCGTTTTTCCGGGATTTCTGCTATAATATAGTGATAAAGCCGTATCAGTGAAGATGCGGGAAATCCATGAAGTCACGAAAATGGCAGAAGTCCGGAGAACGGGGATTTTTTTGTTTTGAAATGACTGAAGTTTGAGGGGAATGACTGGATGAAAAGCAGAAACTTTGGAAAAACGGCATTTTTCGTTTTGGCAGTGTTTATTTCCGGCTGTGGGCGCAGGACGGAGCCGCCGCTTACGCGGCAGGCAGATCTGGTGATTTGTACGGATCTGGAACTTCCGGTTTATGAGCCGGTGGTAAAGGAATTTGAAGAGCGTACCGGTCTGACAGTTGAAGTGCAGGCGGGAACATCGGAAGAGATCCGGACCTGGTTTGCGCAGGAACAGACAGAGCGAAACGGAGATGGAAAGCCCGGACCGGATCAGCCGGCAGAATGGGATCTGGCCTTTGGTGTGAACACAGAACTTCTGGATGAATATAAAGAGCTGTGGTTTCCCTGTGAGAGCAGTGAGACCAAAATGCTGGACAGCTGGTATGTGTCACCGGACCATGTCTGGACCGGTTTTTCAGTATTGCCGCTGGTAATCATGTACAACACCAATGTGGTGACCTACAGGGAGCTTCCGGTGGGCTGGGAGAGTCTGCTGGAGCCCCGGTGGCAGGGACGTGTGGCCTTTGCGGATCCGGAGCAGTCTGATGTATCTGCCCTGGCACTTGCGGCAGCCATGCTTGGCAGTCAGAGCGGTGAGGCTTATATTGAAAAACTGGCAGAAAATCTGAATTATGAGGTCTTAAAAAGCGTGGAGCAGGTCAATGAGGGGATCCTGGACGGGCGTTATTCGGTTGGCGTGACCACGGAGGCGGCGGCTCAGACGCTTCTCTGCGGCGGTGCCGATGTGGATTATATTTATCCTGAGGAGGGAACTGTGGCGGTGCTGGACGGCACGGCAGTCCGCGCCGGAAGTAGCCATAAAGAAGAAGCCCTGGCCTTTCTGGATTTTACGCTCAGCCGTGACGCGCAGAAGATCATGGCCGTGAGTCGGAACCGCCGTTCCGTGCGGACGGACACGGCTGCGGAAAAGGGCATGGATCCGATGGAAAAGCTGCCGCTTTCAGAGGCAGGATGGGCTGAGCTTTCGGAAGCAAAACGGCAGGCAGATATGTTGTGGCAGCAGGCAGACGGAAGGGAGGGCGGAGCATGAAGCAAAAAACCCTTTCGTTCCGGGACCAGGTTTTTCTGGCCTGCTTTCTGGTAACACTGGTTCCGCTTCTGTTAACCAGCGTGGTCATGGTGCGGCTGTTTACAGCTTCCCTGAACCGCCAGAGTGAGCAGGAGGCGAACCGGCAGATTACGGAGATCCGCAGCCGTTTTGCAGCGCTTCTGGATGACTGTGAGGAAGCGTGCCGGGAACTTACAAGGAACGGTACCGTGTCCCGCTATATGATCGATACCACTACGATAGAAATGCAGCGGGGCATGTACGTTTCTTTATATCAGGCCTCGCAGGAAATCTACGGACATGCCCAGATCAGTGTGTACGATGTGGGCGGAAAGCTACGGTTTACCACGGATACACTGTCGCGGGCAGATTCTCTTCCGGTGTACTGGGGTATTTTAAAGAAAGCATCCGGACAGGCGGGCATGACCTGGTACCGCACAGATCCATACCTGACACTGAATGATGACCGTGTGCTGATGCAGGGGGCTTACGCGATAGAAAATTCCGGCGGAGCCAGGACCGGATATCTGGTGCTGGATTTTACCCGGGAAAATTTTGATAATGTTTTCAGCGGCTTCTATTCCCAGACGGATACCATCTGGCTTCTGGATGCCCACAAGAGGCTTCTGTACTGTTCCAGATCAGACTATGATGAGACCAACATGAATGAGGAGGAGGACACACAGTATCTGTGGATGCAGGAACCAGAGCGTGGGTTTTATGTGATCCTGTGCCGTCAGGCGCCCATCAGTTCCCCGGCCCTGCAGACGATGGGAACGGTGCTTCTGGCCATGTCCCTGTTAAGCCTGGTCCTGTCCATGATGATCTCCGGCGCGCTGACACGGAATATTGTAAAGCCGGTCAGCCAGCTGGATAAGGCCATGGAAAAGGTTAAAGCAGGAGATTTAAACATCCGTGTCCACAGTACCCGTACCGATGAACTGGGAAGGCTGACAGACAGCTTTAACGGTATGGTACGTGATCTGAAAACATATCTGGAAGAGAAGGTGCAGCAGCAGAAGGATTTAAATGAGACGACCCTGCGCCTGTATCAGACACAGTTAAATCCGCATTTTCTGTATAACACACTGGATACCATTAAGTGGAATGCCAAGATCAATCAGATCCCGGAGATTGCGGTGCTGGCGGAAAATCTGGCAGTGATCTTAAGAAAAAGCATTTCCAGCAAGCCGTTCATCACCCTGAGAGAGGAGCTGGATACCATAGACAGCTATATCCGCATCCAGAAGATCCGGTTCAGCGGAAAGTTCCTCTATGAGACAGAGATTCCGGATGTGCTGGAAGAAAGCATGATTCCGAAGATGATCCTGCAGCCGCTGGTAGAAAATGCCATCATCCATGGCCTTGAGGGCTGCGATAATGGCTATATCTGCATTTATGCGGCTCAGAAAGACGGCGTGCTGAGCATTTCCGTGACAGATGATGGCTGCGGCATGAATCAGGATATGGTGGACTGGATCAACAGTCCGGCACCGGCAAAACGGGATGGCCATCTGGGACTTTACAATGTGATTCAGATTTTGAAGATTTACTATGGAGAAGAATATGGCATGCATGCCGAGGTGGAGGAAGACGGAACTACCGTGACGCTGCGCCTGCCATTCAGGAAGGACGTGGAACATGAATAGAGTAGTAGTGGTGGAAGATGAGACCATGGCGCGCAAAGGCATTATCCTGACCATTGACTGGTCAGCGCTAGGATGCGTCATCGTGGGGGAAGCTGCCAATGGAGAAGAGGGAGCGGCACTGGTGGAGCGCCTTTCGCCGGATATTGTGGTGACGGATGTGAAGATGCCCCGCATGGATGGCGTGGAGATGATCGCGAAGCTGCGGGAAAATGGCTGCCAGACAAAGTTTATCATCCTGACAGCCTACAGTGATTTTAAATATGCCCAGAGCGCCCTGCGCCTTGGGGTGAGTGACTATCTGCTGAAACCGTTAAAAGACGGGGAACTGGAGGCAGCAGTCCGCCATATTCAGGGACAGGAAGAAGCGCGGGAGACGAAAGAGGCAGAGGAACAGGACATGCCAGTGATCCGGTTGAGTTCGGTGAAAAATACGAAAAATAAATATGTAGAGCAGGCGGTGCAGCAAATCCGGGAGCATTACCAGGAAGATATCAATATCAGCACAGTGGCTGGAGAGCTGGAAATCAGTGAGGGATATTTAAGCCGGGTATTTAAGAAGGAAACGGACTATACCTTTACCAGCTACCTCACCCTGTACCGGATGAAAAAGGCAATGACTCTTTTAAAGGACTGCCGGGTGAAGGTTTATGAAGTCGCAGAGCAGGTGGGATATTCTGACACAGCGTATTTCAGCGCCCAGTTTAAGAAAGTGACAGGAATCTCTCCGTCTGAATACCAGGACCGCAGCCGGTAAGCCAGAGGCGCAGCTTCAGCGGGACAATGCCGGAAACAGTGCGTACAAAAAGAAATACAAAAAAATTAAAAAAATTTGGAAAAAGGGGTTGCAAAAATAGTTAGCCTATGCTAATATAATGACAGTTAGCCGCAACTAACTACATGTGAATATTCTATACATTTCGTCTGGTTTCATCTGACCCGTGAAATCAGAAACTCAACTCCTAAACGGAAAGCACGCTGCCAGGCGTGCTTTTTGTTTGTTTATTTCAGTCTTATTTTGTGCTAAAATGGATATAACTAGGACATCCATTACAGAATAAGGGGTTTTTTATGCTTGAAAATAAATTGGGAATCATGGATTCTGCGGAACTTGCCCGGGAAGAGGAGCGGCTGAGTAAAAAGCGTGCGAAGGAGCTGTTTGAAAAGGATCTGCTTGCCGGGGAGCCGGCTGGGAAGTTTTCCACGCTACAGAAAATTCACAAAATTCTTTTTGCTGATATTTATCCGTTCGCGGGCCAACTGCGGACCGTGAATCTGGCCAAGGGGAATTTCCGCTTTGCGCCACTTATGTATCTGGATGCGGCGCTTGCGAACATTGACCAGATGCCGCAGTCGGATTTCGATGAGATCATTGAAAAATATGTGGAGATGAACATTGCCCATCCATTTCGGGAAGGAAATGGGCGTAGCACCCGCATCTGGCTTGATCATATTCTGAAACATGAGATTGGAAAAGTTGTGAACTGGAGTCTGGTGGATAAAGAGGATTATCTTCTGGCCATGGAGCGCAGCCCGATCCGGGATATCGAGATTAAGCATGTGCTTAAGGCAGCGATGACTGACCAGACGGACAGCCGGGAGGTCTTCATGAAAGGCATTGACCACAGTTATTACTATGAGGGCTACACGACATTTAAGGCAGAAGAACTTTAACAGCGGGGGACAAAACAGCAGCTATGAAACATTCACTCTACTATAAATTCATCTTAGGCTATCTGGTATTCGGTCTGCTTGGCTTTGCGTCTATTGCGACCTTTTCCGCGCGGCTGATGAACAAAAATCAGGTAAAAAACCAGGCGGAAGCCATGTATGACGAGGCGAATCTGATCGCGTCAGCCTACAGCAGTGTGTATCAGGGAAAGAAGCAGGATCTGGATTCCGTCTACCCGCAGCTTCAGGCCGTGGCCAAGTTTGTGCGGGCGGAGATCTGGGTGGTAAACCGCCAGGGCATCATTGTGGTGGACAGCGAACAGAATAAGCGGGCCGGGACAGCCATTGAGGGGTTTGATCCGACGGCGACAGGCAATAAGTCTTATTGTACCGGAGCTTACTACGGCCTCTTTCCGTATGATGTTTTAAGTGTTTCCGCACCCATTACGGGAAATTACAATACCTACGGCTATGTGCTGGTGCATCTTCCTATGAGCGTGATCTGGGAGATGAGCAATTCAAATCTGAATGTGGTTTACATAACGGCTGCAATCCTGTTTATCCTGTCCTTGATCATTTTGCTGGTGTTCACGAAGACTGTGTATTTTCCGCTGCAGAAGATCACGGAGGGTGCCAATGAATATGCGGCCGGCAATCTGGAGTACCGGATTGATCTGAATACCCGGGATGAGATGGGCTATCTGGCCGGTACGCTAAACTATATGTCCGGCGAGCTGAACAAGCTGGAGGAATATCAGAGAAACTTTATAGCCAACGTATCCCATGATTTCCGTTCTCCGCTGACATCTATCAAAGGCTATCTGGAGGCGATTATAGACGGAACGATTCCGCCGGAGATGTACGAAAAATACTTAACCCGCGTGATTTCAGAGACGGAGCGCCTGACTAAGCTGACACAGGGTATGCTGACGTTAAATTCCTTAGACAGTAAGGGATATCTTTCGAGGTCAAGCTTTGATATCAACCGCGTGATCAAAGACACAGCGGCATCCTTTGAAGGAACCTGTGGGAAGAAAAACATCAACTTTGAACTGACTTTTTCCGATAACATCCAGATGGTGTACGCAGATCTTGGAAAGATCCAGCAGGTGCTTTATAACCTGATTGACAATGCCATCAAGTTCAGTCATCAGGACTCCACGATTTATATCCAGACCCGCATTAAAAACGAAAAGATTTTTGTTTCCGTGAAGGATACGGGCATTGGCATTCCGAAAGACAGTGTACAAAAGGTGTTTGACCGGTTTTATAAGTCTGATCTGTCCCGCGGAAAAGATAAAAAGGGCACCGGACTGGGGCTGGCCATTGTAAAAGAGATCATTCAGGCACACGGGGAAAACATTGATGTAGTCAGCACAGAAGGCGTGGGATCGGAGTTTATCTTTTCCCTGCCCCTGGCAACGAATCTGTAAGAGCAAAGAAGGAGAATGCGTATGAAAAAAACAGGGAAATATATTGCAGGCATGCTGCTTGCCATGGGGATGAGCCTGGCCGGAGCAGTCAGCGGGTTTGCGGCACCGGATCCCGGTACGGATCTGAATGTAGAGAATGTAAGATGGGACGGAGATTCCGGCAGCGGTACCTGGACGGACAACACGTCAGCCCGGTATTATCAGGTGAAGCTGTACCGGAACGATTCTTCTGTGATGAGTACCGTATCGGTCTACGATAATTCCTATGATTTTGCCGGTCACATGACCCGCAGAGGCAACTACTGCTTTATGGTGCGCGCCGTGGGAAGCGGATCGGCAAAGGGAGAGTGGGTAAGCTCCGATACCATGTTTCTGACTGCGGAGGAAGCAGATGATCTCAGCTATGATTACCGCCACAGCTATTCCGGAGGTCCCGGAGATGGAAAATATGTTTCCGGAGGCCCCGGGGATACTGGAAGGAATCCGGCCAGCACCGGCGGTCCCGGTGTGGCAGCAGGCAGCGGACAGGATTTTTCCACCGCACGGGGCAACCATTGGTGCATTGATCAGGGCGGCAAATGGTTCCAGTTTAAAGATGGAAGCTACCCGGTGGGCCGCTGGGTGCAGATAGACGGAATCTGGTACTGCTTCGGAATGAATGGCTATCTGCGCTGCGGATGGATTGAGGATAACGGAAAATGGTATTACACGGACAGCACCGGAGCCATGTTTGTAAATAGCCGGACTCCGGACGGATGTTACGTCGGAGGAGACGGAGCCTGGATCCAGTAAAAAGTAATATAGAGACAGAACCCACTACAGGTCCGAAGCCGGTAATCCCGGCATACCGCT
>OGXF01001434.1_pt1 | contig 17096 bp, 14 predicted proteins | sample 1576191 | NCBI WGS metagenome assembly OGXF01 (sample SAMEA3541545, study PRJEB24748) | human gut metagenome | biome: human gut; feature: human-associated habitat; material: faeces | place: China | collected 2012
TCTGTAGTATAGCATACAAAAACCCTCCATGTAAAGAGGGTTTTTTGCAAATTTTCTATTATTTTGCCGCAACACTGTCTTTTAGTTTTTTCTCTTCTTCGACCGTTAACTGGCGGCATTCGCCTATGTCCAAGTCATCCGGCAGGCTCAAAACACCCATGGAAATTCTTTTCAGATAAGTAACTTTTTTTCCCACTGCCTCAGTCATTCGTTTAACCTGATGGAACTTACCCTCTTTGATAGTAAGCTGGATTTCTGAAACCCAGCCGGACGGATATTGTTCCAATTCTGTATCTTCAGCTTTTCTTGTGCTGAGGATTTCAAGTTTTGCGGGCATAGTTGGATTTTTTTCTCCAATTTCAAGTCCCTGTGCAAATTGCTGTACATCCTCATCTGTCATGCATCCGTCTGTGACAGCATAATAAGTTTTGTCCACGTGTTTCTTCGGAGAAAGAAGTTCATGTGCCAGTGCTCCGTCATCTGTGATCAGAAGCAGACCTTCTGTGTCTTTATCCAGTCTTCCTACCGGGAACAGACCTTTTCTGTCTGACGGAACCAGCTCCATTACTGTTCTGTCACACTTGTCTTCTGTTGCACTGACATAACCTGCGGGTTTATGCAGAAGATAGTAAACAAACTCCGGCGCTTTGGAGACTACCGTTCCATCCAGAATTACTTCGTCTGTTTCACTGACCTTTAGTTCTGGCTTCTTTGCTGTTATACCGTTGACCTGAACTTTTCCCTTTTGAATATATTTTTTTACCTCACTTCTTGTGCCGCTTCCTGCATCTGCAAGGAATTTGTCGAGACGTATCGCTTTCCCCATTCTTTTCTCCTGTCAATCCACATACTATTATTGTTCTATTTTCACTCTGTCGGCTGTAAAATCTATTTTTAAAGTGAAATCTCTCTTACGTCCGGTTAATACTCATATCATTCTCTTCTTTTCCCGTGTGCTGCTCATTTTCTCAAAATGAATAAAGCAATATACTACGCTAAATAGCAGAATCAGATAAATCAGTATCAAAATCTGCATGCCATACTTTGTCGAAAACAGATCCAGTGCATATTCTGTAATCAGCAGCGACCAGATGTTAGCTCCCATATGAAGCAGCATACTACTGTAGATATTCCCGCTCATTTCCAGAATATATGCAAATGCAGTTCCCAGAATACTTGCATAAATTCCCTGCACAATGTTTCCATGATAAATGCCAAATATCAGTCCCGATATCACTGCTGCCACAGGCATTTTAAGCCAGTCACGCAAACGCAGATAGATCAGCCACCTGAAAATCATTTCCTCTGCTGCCGGTGCAACAATTCCCATCCAGAAAATCATCATAAGAAGGGATTTTCCCTCTGTAATCCTGGTCATGCTATCCTGATAAGTTGTGCTGCTGATAAATGACTGCAACATTGCCATAAGAAAGTTTCCATACTGCGCCAGTCCTGCTCCTGCCAGAAGCAAAAGAAGTATCTGTGGCAAAGAAAGCCTGACTTTTTTCTGTACAGGTATCAATCCGCCCGCAATTCTTCTTACCTTATCTCTGTGATAAAAAATCAATGCAGATATCATCGCCAGGATTCCTGTCAGTCCTGTAAGGAAAATTGTATAATTATAATAGGTTTCCGCGGCATTCGCAGATATCCTTGCAAAAACAGCCAGCGCAGTTCCTGCAACGATCTGCGAAATCAGAAAATGAATTCCTACGGGATATCCTGCCCTCCAGATTTTAGAAACAATACTTTGTTTTCGCAGAGGGCTCAGGCGAAAAAATTTACAATTTCTTCCGCAGAATCAACGATTTTCAGAGGTTCTGCATTGGTAAGTTCTTCTTTTGTTCCATATCCGAAAGAAACAGCGATACATTCCAGTCCTGCCTTGCGCGCTCCATATACGTCATGTTCTTTATCACCGATCATGATTACCTGTTCTCTGTGTTTGTCCATATTAAGGCGGCAAAGAACATCCTCAATGACTTCTGTTTTATTAGTTCTGCGACCATCCATCTCACTTCCGCCAATTTCTGTGAAATACTGGGTAAGCCCGAAATGATCCAGAATCTGTCTTACATATAGTTCCGGCTTAGAAGAGGCAACTGCAAGAATATATCCCTTTTTCTTTAACTGTGCCAGCATATCTTCGATTCCAGGATATACGGCATTCTCGAAGATTCCTGTTACGGAGTAGCGTTCCCTGTAAATTTCTACTGCTTTCTTTGCAGTCTCCTCATCAACCTGCGCATATTTCATAAACATCTCCGTAAGCGGTGGCCCTACAAAAACTTTCAACTTCTCAAGATCAGCTTCCGGTTTTCCGATTCTCTCCAGCGCATACTGGACAGATTTGGTAATACCCTCTCCGGATTCTGTCAATGTTCCATCTAAATCAAACAAAATAACTTTGTACATGTTTTCCTCCTGTTTCAGTAAATATCGATATAATATGGTAGATTATATCATTGTTTTTCTGACACGTCTATGAGGAAAAAATTCAGGAATTCATTTTTATCAGTCTCCCTCCCTGAGAAATAACAAGTAATTCTATTTTGTTTATCTTAGCATCTTTCTTTATATCCAGGATGATTTTATCCTCTTCCCAATACCAGGGACACTCCATTCCATTAAATCGAACGGAAAGAATCTGAACAGAACCTTGAGATATTATCTTGATTTGCGGAGTATGGGAATCGTCTGGGGTTTGTATACATTGAAATTCTACAGGTTCATTTTTTGTATGTGCATATTTACCTGTATACACCTGAACATCTTCATTTTTAGAATTTTTAAAGTCACCTGCGTTCTTGTTTTCCTTCTTTGTGCTATTTTGTGTTCTCTTATTTTTCTTTACTGATTTAGGTGTCGGTATACGGGTTGGTTTTGGCGTTTTTGTTGGCTTCTGGTGTTTGGCAGGCTTGGGCGTCGATATCGGTGTTGATGTTGACGTTGGCGAGATTTCTTCTGGTCTTTTAACAGTAAGTTCATTATCTGTCTGAGATATGTTTTGTGTATTGTTATCTATTTGATATTGACTATTCCACTGTGAATTATCGCCTTGGATACTATTGTTACCTTGAAAATTATTATTCTGCTGAGAGTTGTTATCCCATTGAGTATTGCCATTCCCTCCAATATTATTCTGCTGCGGGTTGTTGTCCCATGGCTGTGTACTGTCCTGCATATTATCCTGTGTTCCGTTTCCTGTACCATTATTATACTGATATTCATTATCCTGTACATGGCTATTCTGAGTTGTATTTTCTGTTGTGCTGCTATCCGTCTGCCAGCTGTTTTCCCACGTATTCTCCCAGCTGCTCTGATTCCACCACTGTTCTTCCTGCCATTGCCAGCTACTGTTTTCTCCATTTCCCACATCAATGTCAAATCCTCCCATCTGCATGGCAGAGATTGTTGCAGTCAGACACAAACACAAAAATACTGATGCTATCATTAAAAAATATTTATGATTTTTCTTCAATTCTGATCATCTCCGTTTTCCATAATTCCAGATTTCTGCTGTCTGTATTATCCAATATTGCTTCTTTTGACTCATATTCTCTCCATAGTGTCTGACTGGCTTTCTGTTGTCCGGTGCGCAGCAAAAACATTCCGTATTCACCGTATCCGGCTCTATAAGCCTCATCATAATGAAGCATCTGTTCATAATATAGCCTGACATCTTCATAACTCTCCTGATATTCACTGTTTGTCGCAAGAAGCTGTAATATTTTTCGGGTTTCTTCTTTCTTAGTATATTTTCCCTGTAATTTTCTTAACCTTCTGTCTGCCTGTTCACATATTTTCTTTTTGACCTTGCTGCTGCCATTTTGAAAATCTTCCTGATAATACAGATCAGTAATTGCCGTCAGTTTTTCATAAAAATCATCTGATTTTGAACCAGACACCAACCTCGAGCCAAATAAAAGAAATATCATGATCATGGCAAATGCAATACTGCTTCCTGACAAGGCCAGAATATTTTTTATCTTGCTCTGACTTTGTCTCTTTTGAATTCTGCTTAATTTCTTCTGTACGGTCTCCATATTCTGAAAACGCATTTCCGGCTTTTTCTGACAACATCGAAAAATAAGACAGAACAGTGACATATTTTGTATAAACAGCAAAAAATCAGATTTTTGACACAGGGCAGATAGTGTTTTTCCAAATGTATAGATATCCGTTGCCGCATTGATCCTGCCTTCATACTGTTCCGGCGCTGCAAATCCATTTGTGCCTGTACATACTTTATGCTGATATTTATAGCCATTCACCGCGCCACCCAGATCGATCAGATACAATCTGCCGTTTTCACCAAGCATCAGATTATCAGGTTTCAGATCACCATAGTATACCGGTGGTTTTTGGTTATGAAAATATACAAATATTTCTGTAATCTCTATTCCATATTTGATAATCTCTTTTATGGAAAATCGTTCCCCGCTTCGTATATATTCACCCAGAGATTTTCCTTTTACATATTCCATAACAAGATAACATTTCTGATCATCTTCTATATAATCTACCATCTTTGGAAGAGATGGATGAGACAACTTCAAAAGCATTCTGGCTTCATTTCTGCCGGAAACAGGGATTTCTTTTACCGCCCACAATACTCCCAGTTCCAGGTCTCTGGCAAGATAGACTTTCCCACCACCGCCTTTTCCAAGAGGCTCCAGAATACAATAACGCCCTTTTAATACAGTTCCAGATAAATTCACCGGCGCACCTCCTTATTCAGTTATCAAACAGATAAAATCATCCACTTTCGTTGCATGATTCTACAGTCAATCGGATATTCGCAATTAAAGCAGGGAACTTACTTGATTCGGTTAAATTTAAAAATTGGAAAAATACGATGAAAGAACTTCACCGCTAACAGATAAATATAGAATAGCACATCTCGTTCTTTTTGAAAAGCCCTGTTTTTATATTCAGAACATTAATATAAACAGAGGTTACTGTTCACTCCGTTCACAGCAACACGCTTCGCGATGCACAGAATTTATGCTAATCGCATAAATTCGCGCGGTATGTCTCGGGTTTTCTGTGACCTTCGCTCACACAAAACACCTCGCGGGATATTACCAGTGAACAGTAACAAACAGAGGACAGTACAATATTTGTATACTGTCCTCTAATGTTTCGGTTTTTAAAGCAGATTCGAATATCTGCTTAATTTTAATCGACTAATATCTCTTTACATTCTGTCCGGTGCAGAGAATCCAAGAAGATCGATGCATGTTTCCAGAACTTTCTTTGTGAGTTTCAGCAGCTGAATGAAAGAAGCTTTCTGCGCTTCGTTTTCTTCACTGAGAATCTTTGTCTCATGGTAGAAGCTGTTAAATGCATTGGATACTTCGTAAATATATGCACAGATCTTATGTGGTGCTTTTTCTTCGAAAGCATTCTCTACAATTGCGCCGAATCCTGTCAGCTGAAGCATCAGATTCTTCTGGCTGTCGTTTACAGGGTCAAGGATTGCACCTGCATCAAGGTCACCGCCTTCTTCTGTAAAACGGTTCAGGATAGATTTGATACGAACGATCGTATAAAGAATATACGGACCTGTATTTCCTTCAAATGAAGTAAATCTGTCAATATCAAAAATGTAATCCTTGGTAGCCTGGTTGGAAAGATCACCATATTTAATTGCAGAAAGTCCTACGATCTCAGCAGTCTCTCTTGCATCTTTCTCCTTTACGCTGCGGTTTTCAACGATCTTGGTAAACATCTCTTCATTGATGTCTTTGATAAGAGTTTCCAGACGCATAACGCCGCCCTCTCTTGTCTTAAACGGTTTACCGTCTTTGCCATTCATTGTTCCAAATCCAAGGAAAGAAAGCTTTGTATCATCATTTACAAGACCTGTCTTTCTTGCGCAACGGAATACCTGAATGAAATGAAGTTCCTGACGTTTATCAACTACATATAAAATCTCATCCGGGTTGAACAATTTCATACGCTCAACGATCGTTGCAAGGTCTGTAGTTGTATAAAGAGAAGCACCGTCTGATTTTAAAAGCATACATGGCGGAATCTCTTTTGTATCGTTTTCTTCTTTTACATCTACTACAAGAGCACCCTGATCTACATAGGCAAATCCTTTTTCTTTCATCTCTTCAACCATTCCAGGAATATATGGCTGGGCATCAGATTCTTTTTTCCAGAGGTCGAAAGAAACATTTAACTTGTCATAGTTGCGTTTCAGGTCTGTAACAGATACATTCATGATATGATTCCAGAGAGCCATATATCCCGGTTTGCCCTGCTGAAGAAGATGAGTTGCCTCCAGTGCCTCATTTCTGTATGCCTCGTCCTCTTTGGACTTGCCACTTGCGCAAGGATAAATCTCTTCCAGCTCACTGATTGTAAATGGTGCTTCTTCCGGATATTCGCCTGTATAAGAATCATCAAAGTAGACAAGCTCTGGTTTTCTGTGTCTCAGTTCTGTGATGATAAGTCCCATCTGCAGACCCCAGTCTCCAAGATGTACATCACCGATCACTTTATGACCTACAAAACGGCCGATTCTTTTAATACTTTCTCCGATGATCGCAGAGCGGAGATGACCTACATGGAGAGGTTTTGCAACGTTTGGTCCGCCGTAATCAATGATAATTGTCTTTGGCTCTTTTGCTGCAGATACGGAAAGTTTCTCATCTGCTGCCATTTCTTTTAAATAGTCTGCAAGAAATTCACCTTTTACTTTCAGGTTGATGAATCCTGGTTTTACAACTTCTGCCATAGAGAAAACCTGGCTGTCTTTTAAATAAGCTACTACATCATCTGCAATCATAAATGGCGCTTTTTTATATGCTTTTGCACCCGCCATGGCACCATTGCACTGAAATTCGCAAAGGTCCGGTCTGTTGGATACGGTTACCTTTCCGTAGGACGGATCGTATCCTGCTTTTTCAAATGCTGCGGAAAGTTCTTCCGCCATCTGTTCCATCAGTTTCTTCATTCTCTAACTCCTCAAATTGTTTTACTTTGTAACTATTCAGCAGTCTGCTATTCTGCAAAAGTGCCAAACAGTTCCTATATTTTTATAATCAGACGGACAAAAGTCCCTGCCTGTATCCGGCATATTCTGATTAATCCACTACCACTTTTCTTGAACATGCAACAGCGATAGCACCATGTCCGATATGGCATGCAACACTTAATGATAACGGATTCTGTACAATCTCAATTCCAGGGAAAGCTTCTGCAATCTCTTTCTTAAATTCCAGAGCTTCTTCTTCGTTTCCTGTATAAGCAGACTGCAGACACATCTCGCCACGTTTCACATATTCAGCGAAGCGGTTCTCCCAGTCATTCTGCATAGCCTTAAGCATGACACGCTTTGCCTGCTTCTTGCCTCTTGTCTTGGAATATGCATCCAATTTCTCTCCCTGAATCTGGAGTACAGGTTTTAAGTTCAGAACTGTTCCGATTGCTGCTGCCGCCGGAGTAATTCTTCCACCTTTTTTAAGATACTTCAATGTTTCCAGAGTAATATAGATACTGGAATCAAATTTCTGCTCTTCAAGAATCTGTTTGATCTGTGCTGCATTTCTGCCTGCATCTCTTAAGGTAAGTGCATCCAATACAGACTGTCTCTGTGTAACAGAAATTCTCTGATTGTCTACCACATGCACTCTTCCGTCATATTCCTGAGCAAGTCCCATAGCTGTATCACAGGATGCACTCAGACCGCTTGACATAGGAATATGCACTACTTCATCATACTCTTCAAGAAGTGTATTCCAAAGCCCGCACACATCTGCCGGTCCCGGCTGGGAAGTGGAAATAGTCTCATCATTCTTAAGTCTCTCATAAAACTCTTCCTGTGAAAGAGTAATTCCCTCAAGATAAAGCTTCTCATTAATATAAAAAGGCATCGGAATCACGCTGACACCAAGTTCTCTTGCCTGATCCTGTGTTATGCCGCTGTTACTGTCTGTGACAATGGCAATTTTTCCCATATTCATATCTCCTTTATTATAATTTCATGATATCAGAGGCAAAAGACCTGAAAGTCTTTCTTACTTGCCCGATAAGACCTTTTGACTCTGATATCATTTCATCGTAATCATTCAGTCTTTAGTGTAGCATATTTTTCTTTGTATCTCAATCCAGAATATAAATTTTTCCATTTCTATCTTAAAATCCAGTGTACTGGTCACTTAATATCTGACAAAACTCCATAGAATATTTTATATCGTCAAGGAGTTCACCTAAAAGAATCCATCAGGAATACCTGTAAATTCACACTGTTCCTGCTCTAACAGCTGATTTAACTTCTCAAAGTTATCTCTCATAAATCCCTTATCATTTTCCCACATAAAGATACTCCCTTCCAGAAAACAGGCTTTTTCACAATCCCGTTTTCTGTGAAGAGAGTATCTTTTTCTCTTATAGCCACACAGATCTTCTCAATCGGATTAAACTTATTCCATTTCTCTTACAATCTTACGAATCGGAAGAACAAATGTCGGAGATACGGACAGTTCATCAATGCCCATCTGTACGAAACGCTCTGTCATACTTGTATCTGCTCCAAGCTCACCGCAGATACCTGCCCAGATACCTTCTTTATGTGCATTGTCGATTACCATCTGGATCATACGGATTACTGCTTCATGATGAGAGTCATAAATATTATCCAGTTTTGCATTCTGACGGTCAATTGCCAGTGTATACTGAGTCAGATCATTTGTACCAATACTAAAGAAGTCAACTTCTTTTGCAAGAAGATCACTAATCATAACGGCTGCCGGTGTCTCAATCATCACACCCTGCTCTACGTCATCCTTAAACGGTACACCCTGCTCTGTCAACTCTTTCTTTACTTCTGCAACAATAGCTTTGATCTGTTTTACTTCTGTCACAGAGATAATCATCGGGTACATAATGGAAATGTTTCCATACATACTTGCTCTGAAGAGCGCACGAAGCTGTGTTTTAAACACTTCCGGTCTGTCGAGACAGATACGAATCGCACGATAGCCCATTGCCGGGTTCTCTTCATGTGCCATATCAAAATAATCAATCTGCTTATCTGCACCGATATCCAAAGTACGGATGATTACTTTCTTGCCGGCCATGTTCTGTGCTACTGCTTTATAAATCTGGAACTGTTCTTCCTCTGTCGGATAGTTTTCCTTCTCCAGATAAATAAATTCACTTCTGAAAAGACCAATACCTTCTGCATCATTAGCCAGAACACTTGCAACATCTCCTGTGCTTCCGATGTTCGCATAAAGATGAATCTTATGTCCGCTCTTTGTCTCGGTTGTTTTACCTTTTAATTCTTTGAGCATTGCTCTCTGATGCAGTTCTTCATCTTTCTGATCCTGATATTTCTTAAGTGTATCTGCATCCGGCTCTACAATAAGAGAACCCGACTTACCATCCACGATTGCCATCTTTCCATCCATGCTGTCATCATATTCAATGTTGATCAGTGCCGGAATATTCATTGTTCTTGCAAGAATCGCTGTATGGGAATTAGAAGAACCTTTTCTTGTAACAAATGCAAGTACTCTGCTCTTATCCATCTGTACTGTCTCACTTGGAGCCAGATCCTCTGCCACGATAATAGATGGTTCTGCTGCATCCATATCCCCATCGTCATGTCCGGATAATACACGTACCAGACGATCTGAGATATCTTTTACGTCAGCAGCTCTTGCCTTCATATAGTCATCATCCATCTGTGCAAACATATCTGCAAAGTTATCACCTGTTGTTGCCACTGCATACTCTGCATTTACATTCTCTGTGCGGATAATATTGTCAATAGAATCAAGATAGTCCTCATCGTCCAGCATCATCTGATGTACTTCAAAAATAGCTGCACCTGACTCTCCAACTTCCTGAAGTGCCTTATCATACAGTTTCTGAAGCTGGGCAACTGCTTTCTCCTTTGCTTCCTGCACGCGGGCGATCTCAGCTTCCGGATCTTCTACCCTTGTACGCTTCACGCTTGTATCTGCCTTCTGCAAAATAGAAATCTTTCCAATTGCGATTCCGGAAAATACGGACTTACCTTCTAATACTCTCATTACTCCAACTCTCCTTATTACAGATTATCTTCCAAAAAGTTCCTCATCACTTCGGCATCTGCCACTTCATTGTCGCCTTCCACCTGCACCATAATCTGGTCGCCTTGCTTTGCCGCAAGATTCATAACACAGAACATGTGCTTCGCATCACCACTCTTTGTGCCTTTAAAAATGGTAATGTCGCTTGTGAGCTTGCCAGCTTCCTGCACAAGAAGCAGACCAGGCCTTGCATGTATTCCAAGTTTATCTTTGATAACATACGTAAATGATACCATCCACAAACCTCCTCCTGTATACATACTTCTTTTTGAGATAACCCATTATAGCACAATCCGTCTCCATACTTCCATCCTTTTTTACTTTTTGTACAAAATTTAAGCACTTTTTTTGACATTTTTACCGTCTTAAGTTCTATCCTATGTCAAAATCTACTAAAACACAGTCTTTCATTATCAGATTTTATACACATGTAAATGAGCACTGAATCTAATCTCTCGTCAGATTCAGTGCCCACTTTTTGTTTTCTTCTTATTTTTCTATTTCTGTTTATTCTTTATTCGCTTCTAAGTGCATCGATTGGATTCAGATTAGCCGCTTTCACAGATGGAAGCAAACCAAATACCACACCGATTACTGTCGAAAACAGTACTGCAATCACAATTGACGGTACACTGATCGCGGTAGGAGATCCGGTTACTTTTCCCACAACTTTCGACAAACCAATACCGGTTACTACACCGATAATACCTCCAATGCTGGTAAGCACTGAAGCTTCCGTCAGAAACTGTCCAAGAATCGTCTTCTTACGGGCTCCGATTGCCTTTTTCAGACCGATCTCCTTGGTACGCTCTGTAACAGAAACCAGCATGATGTTCATAACACCGATACCACCTACAAGCAGGGAGATACTTGCAATCCAGATCAGCTGATTATTTGTACTCTCACTGAGTTTCTGCATGCTCTTAACCTGCTCCATGATATCTTCTGCTTTATATTTCATAGTGGTACTACCATTTGTATTCAACGATGTGATGGAATTATTCAACGCATCTGCCGTAGAATTTCCCACAGAACTCATCGTATCTGTACTGTCCGCTTTTACGATCACATTCTGCGGCACATCAAATCTAAAGGATATCGGCCAGCAGCTGTCCGGAATCATCACGCTTCCCACAATTGACTGGTAATAAGTATAATACTCATCAATACTGTTAATCGTTGGCTGATAATTCTCATCCTGACGAATCACACCAACTATCGTATATGGTTCCTGATTAATCTCTACTGTCTGTCCCACCGGATTCTGTGACGGAAACAGATTCTGTGCTGCATTGTCATCAATCAGGGCAACTTTGTTATAGTTTTTGTAATCATCACTTACAAAGCCTCTGCCTGACTGAATCACATACCCACAGGTAGCCAGATAATTTACATCAATCCCATAAACGCTTCCGCCTTCAAGGCTGTTGTTATTGTTATAAATGGAAGCACTTGTGCTGTTATAATAAAAAGTTGCATTCTCCACATGATCAAGGTCGCGTACTTCTTCTTTGACATCATCTGTCAGAACCGGTGCCTTTGAATAATTTCCGTATTCTGAATCATACCGATTATCTCCGTCATAAAGATAAATATTTACTGTATTGGATCCGGCACCGATCAGATCCTCTTTAATCTGCTCACTGGTTCCCTTGATCGTAGAAACAATCGCAATGATAGATGCAATACCAATGATGATACCAAGCATTGTCAGGAAGGATCGCATCATATGTGACCATATTCCCTGAAATGCCAGGCGTATATTCTCAAGCATAAAATGTCTCCTTTCTTATCAAGATCCATACATCTGGTCTAAGGTAACTTCTCTTGTTTTTGCTCCCTCTTTGACATCTTTTCCATAAGGGAAAGCAATCAAATCATCTTCACTAAGTCCGCCCTTAACAATTACACTATAACCGCTGTCTACCGTTGCTCCCACAGAAATTTCCTGTTTCTTCAGAATTCCATTGTCATCTTTATAAACATAATTCGTGCTGCTGTCACTTCTGACAAACGCTTTCTGAATGACCATACTGCCCTCGGAAGAAGAAGCTTCGTAGTTAATCGTAACCCAGTCCTGATCCTCAAGCTGAAGCGTCTTATCTGTCACTACCGCGGTAAATGCATAGTAAGAAACGTTAGGATTACTGCTTCCATAGTAGCTGTTACCACTTACAGGATATTCAGAAACATCCATAACTTCTGCTTCAAATGAACCACTTGTATAGCTTGTACAGTTAAGAATTGTTCCCTCTTTGATATCATCCAGCATCAGTTCGTTGACAGAACCTACTACATAAAAACCATCACTGCTCTTTACCTTAAGCAAGGCTTTGCCATCGGTTGTCTCACCGCTGCCGCCATCTCCAACGTATGTAACCGTACCTGACAATTTTGCGCTGATAAGTTTTTTATTCGCCTTCTTTTCAAGCTGGGATATTTTAATATCACTTTCCTGAATATCCAGTTTCAGACTTGAGATCTTTCTCTTCTGATACTTAATCGCATCCTCCCTGGAAACTGGTGGTCCTGTCGGCTCTGCATCATCTCCTCCGTCTGTGTCACCTCCATCATCTGGAAGTATATCATATTTATCTGCATCTGCCAGAGTAAATTCCATCTCCACAAATTCATATACCGGTTTCTCCAGAAGGCTTCCATTTATCAGATAATATCCTGTACAAGAGCTTTTTCGATCCTCATAATCTGATATGGTATCATTCTGGTGAAATTCAAGCTGATACCAGTATCCACCCTGATGCACAACTTTTGTTCCATCAGCGCTGTATCCGGCAAGTTTATTAAAGAATGAACCCATAACTGTTACCTTTTCTTTTGCACTGCTGCACAAATATACATATGGATCATCCTTTGTACCACTTCCTGTAAATGGAATCGAATTCGCATCCAGCTTCTGATAAAATGGCTCATCACCGTCTGTAATATTCGGATCACCTTTCTGATAATAAGGATCAAAATATGTGGTATGGTCATCCAGTGATGGAGTTGGTGTCGGCGATAACTCCGGGGTATCATCTTTTCCCGGATTAAAAGAATCATCACTGCCGTCACCAAAATCGTTTGCAGAAGAATCTGTATACACCGGAGCATTGGCAGTATTGTCGGTTTCAGTTGTATCAGAAGTGTTATCTGCACTCTGATTCTTTTTGTCAGCTGTATTTTCAGTATCTGTTGAAGCAGCACCTGAACTATTGTCTGCTGCTCCACCATCCGTAAATGCAGACAACAGAAGCGGATGTATTGCCGCAGCCAGATAACTGCCTGACATATCTGCGGCTGATGACATGGTATCATCCGGAGTCATATCATCATCGCCTGTACCGGTATCACGGCTTCTCTTCGTAGTACTCAGGTCATCGGCATCTGTACTGGCATCCGACTCTTCTATCGGACCACCGTTTTGGAGGCTGGTAAGTCGGTTTACAGCCTTATTCAAATCCTGTTCCTGTTTCTGCTTTTTCAGTTTTGCTATATTTAATTCCATCTCCACCAAAGTGGTGTCAAATGAAATCAACGGATCACCTTTATTTACAGTATCACCTTTTGTTACATAAATCTGATCTATGATCAGATCTTTATCTCCATTTACTGTCTGCGTCGCACTGGATGTCACCGTTCCGTCAAGTGTGGTGGTCGGAGTATAGAATTCCTGTAATAATCCACTGACAGGTGTGACATTTACCGTCTTCTGGCTGCTTTTTCGCAGCTGCATCAGACCGGCGGAGATTCCACATCCGGCAACTGCCACCACCAACACTCCGGCGAGGATTTTCTTTACTTTACCCATGAAGATCACCTCTTTTCCTGAAGGATTCCATCTTTGATCGTAACCACTCTCTTTGCATGTGCTGCGATATCTGCATCATGAGTGATCATTAATACGGATACACCTTCATCGTTCAGTTTCTGGAAAAGTTCCATAACCTGTGCCCCGGACTTACTGTCAAGAGCACCTGTTGGCTCATCTGCCAGAAGAAGCTTTGGGTTATTGACAATAGCTCTCGCAATGGCAACTCGCTGCATCTGACCACCAGATAACTGATTGGGTTTAAAATCAACTCGGTCTGACAAGCCCACTCTGTCAAGAGCTCTCAGAGCTCTTTCCCTTCTTTCTTTCTTTGGCACCTTCGCATAATTTAACGGCATTTCCACATTTGCCAATGCACTCTGTTTCGGAAGCAGATGAAAACTCTGAAATACAAATCCTATTTTATTGAGCCGGATATCTGACATTGCGTTCTCCGAACATGCTTTAATATCCTGACCATCCAGAAAGAAAGTCCCCTCTGTCTGTTTATCCAGGCATCCGATAATATTCATCAATGTAGTTTTTCCGGAACCGGAAGGACCCATGATTGCTACATATTCTCCTTCTTCCATAGAAAAATTTACGTCTTTTAATACCGGGACTTTCATTTTACCCTGCAGATATTCTTTATAAATACCTTTTAATTCCAGTATCATTCAATCCCCTCCACATCTCCGTCTGCGCTCATACCCGGTGCCTCATCGATTGGTACAAGTTCTTCATTCGGATCAATTACATCATCTGTATCAGAACTATTGTCTGTTGTGTCTGTTGAGCTTTCATCCATATCCGGCTCTGTAAAATCATCCGCAGATGATTCCATATCTGTCATATCACTGACAGATCCATCCGCTCCATAGGAATCATCATCCATATCTGTAATTCCGTCAGCACCACCGCTCATTGTCTGTGCCAGATCTCCAACTTCTGTTTTCTCCCCTTCTTCCAAAGCTTCTGTCGGGAATGCAATCGCGTCTTTCTTTGTCAGACCATCAACAATTTCATATTCGCCCAGATCATCATCATGCTTTCCTAAAGTTACATAACGCTTCTCCAGTCTGTTCTTGTCATTGGCAGCCCATACATACGGCTCATTGGTGTCTGTGTCCAGAATATAATAGTCACTGAGCCACAGTCCATCTTTCTGATCATCCTGCCCGATATCACGCTCTATGTATACATGCTGTCCAAGCATCAGATTCTCTGAAGAATCCAGTTCAACATAAAAAGGATATGAAGTAGATGTCGTCTGATCATCAGAACTTGTGCTCGACATTCCAAAATACATATCATTGCTGCTATCATCTGATGTTCCATTATTAACATCAATAGATCCCATTGTTCCCTTCCACGTCTTACTGCTATCTACTCTGGATCTGATAATTACAGCTTCACCAGGCACAATCGAATCTCTATTCTGTTCATTAACTTTTCCCTTTACCCGATAAGCCCCGGTACTGAGAATTGTAATAAATGCAGAGCTGTCTGAACTGCTGTCACTTGATGAGGTGCTATCCATTGCGCTACTGTCATCCACAGAATCTCCGTCATCACTTGTCATCTTGGAGGTGTCAATTTTCTGAATCACACCATCAATCTCACTTCTGACTTCTGTATTCTGTGTGGCACTCTGAAGCTTATCAATTTCAGACTGTTTACTCTTCTGGCTATATTCATTTTTCTTGAGATTCATTTTATTTGTTTCAATCTCAATCGTGTATGAAAGCTGATCTTCCGCTTTTGCCTTTTTCTTCTCAGCTTCCAAAGTAGAAATCTGTTCTGTCAGGCTGATCTGCTCATTCTTTAATCTATCCAGATCAAGCTGTGCCTGCTTTAAGTCATCCTCGATACTGCTAAGATCATATTCAAAAAGAAGCTGACCTTTTTTTACCTCTTCACCGGTCTTTACCTGAACCTCTTTTACTTTACGTCCGCTTTCTATCTTAACGTTTACAGTTTCCTGTGGTTCCACTACACCTGCAAAGCGGTTGGTCGCAGCTGTTTCAGCTCCTGTGATCACACTCACTTTAGATACATAAACTACTGTATCCCCGGAGCCACTCTGACCACTTCCATTAAAATGATACCATACGCCACTTCCAATACCACCCGCAGCAATCAGGATTCCCAAAACGATGATAATACGTTTTTTCATAGTTGCCTCCTTGATATTATCGCATTTTTGATGTCGACATCTATTATACACTACTATTTTTTTACTTCGTATTTATATAGTTACGTTTTCCTGTAACTTTCACTTCCCTATCATATCAGATTCTATCTTAAAAAAAAAGCTTTGCATCTAAATGATGTCATTTTTCACAATTTTTTCACGTTTATTTTATGAAATTCGTTCATGTTTTTCGTTTTTTTGACAGTCACCGCAAAATCTGGTAAAATACTCAGAAAGTATTGTGAAAGGAAAGAATACGCATGAACACAAAGAAACGTCTGGCTCCTTTGCTTTATATTTTATTTGTTTTTTTCGCTGTATTTATGAACAGCGGCTGTTCACATAAAAGCGGGTCAAATGTAAAAAATGTTGTCAGAAATGAGTTGGATCAGTTAAAGAATCTTAATTCAGAAACAACTCAAAAATATATACCGTATAAAGAGCTGTTCCCCGATGCTACAGAAAACACTGCATTATCCGATGAAATCAATGAAGTATTTTCTCTCTTTTTCCAGAAATTTGATTACAAAATTCTGGATATCAGCGTCGACACGGCAAATAATTCAGCCACTGCTTCTGTGAAACTTACTACAATCGATGCCAAGCCTCTTGCCAGAGATTTCGCAGCAGAACTGCTTCGGACCGAAATCACAGAAGCTGCACAGGCCCAGACTGGAAATATCAAAGATTCTTCCAAATCACTTGAGGCACATTATCTGATTCTGAATCATCTTTTGGATACGAACAAATATGATTCAACTGAAACAGACTGTTCCATTCAGCTTATTAATACCGGCAGTGATAAAAAAGAAAAATGGGAGATTCAGCGTACAAGTTCCCTTGAAGATGAGCTCGTCGGCGGTCTCATAGCCAATCTGGCTGATCCGGATATTCTTTCACCGGAAGATACCCTGACTGTCTATCTTGACACTCTACAGAAACTGAATCTGAAAGAAATGACATCTTATCTGGGTGTAGTAAATATCATGAATACATCCGATAC
>OGXF01001451.1_pt1 | contig 16912 bp, 9 predicted proteins | sample 1576191 | NCBI WGS metagenome assembly OGXF01 (sample SAMEA3541545, study PRJEB24748) | human gut metagenome | biome: human gut; feature: human-associated habitat; material: faeces | place: China | collected 2012
TTGGAACAGCTTGCCCCATGGAGCGAGACTGCGAAAACGAACTGTCAAAACTAAACTGGAGTAAAACGCTTGCATCTATCATTTTGGTGCAAGCGTAATTCATGAGTAATGTAGCAATATTTTGCGCTTACCATTAATCGCAAATGGAGCACTTTGAATAAAAAAACGTTAAAAATTTTTCATCCTTTGTGCATTATATTTTTAAGTTTAATAGCGTATAATATCACACTTGATGAGAAAGATTATCAGCGAAAAATATTGAAGATATCAAATTTTGATATTTTTTTTGATATAAACTAAGACCTCGCAGGGTTTAGATTAGAGGGATAACGATGCAACTGAAAAATTCGACAGATTACGCAATTAGAATTGTATGTTACTTAGCGGCACAGGAACGGATGGTATCTACATCAGAATTGTCACGGAAGCTAAATGTTTCTGCTAATTATGTTCCTAAAATAGCAAAAAAACTGAAAGATGCAAAAATAGTCAATGCCTGTGAAGGTATAAATGGTGGCTATATGCTGGCAAAACAACCGGAGAACATTTCTTTAATGGATATTATATCGTGTGTAGAGGAAACAATGGCAATTAATCGTTGTTTGGAAGAAGATCGTTTTTGTCCCAGAAATTTAGAAGATACCTGCAAGATACATAAAATATTGTTGAGTTTGCAGAATACATACAATAATAAATTAGAGAGCGTAAAGGTTTCAGACGTTATCCGTCCTGGAGAAGATGAATATTTTGGACGATTTTATGTTGTATTAAAACTGAACTTGAAAGAAAAAAGCTACGAGTGTGTATATTCACATATCCGTGAAGTGTATGAGAAAGTAAGGAAAACAAAAAGTTATGAAGAGTTCATAAATCAATATATAGAAAGATATGTGTATACTTCTGATAAAAAAATGGTTCATGACTTCTTATCAAGTGAAGGATTAGAAGAAAGACTAGTTGATGGATGTATGGAAAAAGATCTTCCGTATCGCAGAATTACTGGAAAAGATAAGAATGCATATGTTTGGATGGAAGCAAAAAAATATATAGATGCAAATGAGAATACTGCAATTATTACCTTACATAATGAGAAGATTGTCCAGAACACAGTTATAAGGATGGAACAGGAACTCGTAAAGAAAGAACAGGATATGGCAAAGCAGTATTGGGATATGGTATCACTTTTAACTACTGTATTGAATCATAATCAGTTAGTTGAATCAGGGTATCAAGACGATATCAGCTTCTATACGAAACAGGTATATCTTCAATTGCAGAAGAATTATCCGGAATATGGAATTACGGATGAAGAAATTGCTTCAGTAGCCCATTTGGCACCGATTCATGATATTGGAAAGATAAAAGTACCAATTGAAATTTTGAATAAAAATGGAAAGTTGACAGATGAAGAAATGAATGTAGTAAAACAACATCCATTAGTAGGTGCAGCGATGACCCAGAGATTCCCAGAGGGGATAACAACGGAAAAGCTGAACAAATATAGCTATGAAATATGCAGACACCACCATGAAAGATATGATGGATCAGGATATCCAGACGGTTTAAAAGGGAATGCGATTCCGATGTGCGCACAGGTCGTTGGGATTGTTGATGCTTACGATGCATTGATCAATGATCGTCCATACAAAAGAAAATATGAACCAGAAGAGGCGATACGGATGATTTCAAATGGTGAATGCGGAGCGTTTTCTAAAAAACTGATCCAGTGCTTGACGGCGGCAGCAAAGCAGCCAGAGTGGTTAAAAGTAACAAAAAGTCAAGCATGACAGAAGATTTGAGGCGATTTTATGAACAAGAAATTGAGTGTTTTAAGACGAATTACAGCAGTTGTTCTGTGTGTTACATTATTATCTTCGCAAGTCGTAGTTGCGAATGCTGAAGATTCAGAAAGAATGAATGTGCAGACCAATAGTGAAATTACAGATATATCGGAACAGGATGGTTTCAGCAGTGATACATCTGAAATATCTGATATCACGGAAAGTGATATTCCTGATTCTTTTGAAGGAGAATCAGAGCCAAATACAGATATTAGTTCTGAAGTAACAGAGGAATTTGGTAATTCTGAAGATCAAGGATTTACAGATGGAGAAGAAACAATTATCGAGGATGAAAACACCTCAGATACTTTGGAAGAAGCAAATCCAGATTATGAAGATGGAAAAATATGTATCTACAATTACCAGCAACTTCTGCAAATCGGTACAGGAACACAGATGTTTTCCGGAGACAAAGATGGAAATGTTGGTGAAGGGGATAAGGTTCTTGCAGATGGTGCAGAACTTACCTATGCATCAGACGCTTCCTATTGTTTGATGAATGATATTCCAATAGATAATGAAAATGTCTGGAACTTCCCATCAGATTTTACAGGTAGCATCACTTCATCATCAGAGCGCACGGGCAACACAGTATATGATTCAGTGACTGATACGATTTATGTGTATAACCGATACCAGCTTGAATTGATGAAAGGGGAATCTTCAGACAGCGAACCTGTAATGAGCGAGGATTATATTGCTGAAAAAGTTGGAATGGGACAGGTTTTTACACTGGAAGATGGTTCCTATCTTACTTACAGCAAAACACATAATTATGTGCTTGCTTCTTCATTTACAACAGAAACACCGGAGCTTCTTGCAAATAAGGCTGGGACAGAGGAGACAACTAAGGATATTACTAGCGCTTATCCATCTGATTATGAAGGAAGAAATTATTTCGGTCAGGTGGTAAAAAAGATCGGTGATAAAAATTATATTCTGATTGGAAATGAAACACAGCTCCGGGCAATCGGAACAGATGCGGATGTGACAGAACCAATCTGGCGAGTATATGAAACAAGAGAGAAAAATGAGGGAATACTGGGGGGATATACAGACTGGAAACCGGCAGCGGATACATCAGAATACAAAACGGAACTGTATTATCCGGGTGATGCGGATATTGTAAAGTTTAATGATACATATAATTGGTCCGGAAAGGAATTGTATGCTAATAAAAACGGTGCTCATAAGCTGAACGATACAGAATATTTGGATAATCAATCTTGGGATATAGCTGGTACAAAAGCTACACAGTGTTATGTGTATGTAAGTAGTACGATTCAGGAGTCAGCCGATATGACAGTAACTGCAACAGAAAGTACTGCCAGTGATTCCGAAGCGGCATCCGTTGAAGCAGATGAAACTGTAAATGACAGTGATTTGATTGATATGATTCCGTCAGATAGCGAGGAAGCAGCTGAGACAGGAAGTGATGATGCAGAAGCTTTTACAAGCAGTGGGGATGAAAGTGGTTTTACTGATGATATAGATTCGGAAAGTATAACAGTTGATGAGAATAAAACTTATGTACTTACTTATGATACGTCAAAACATAGCAATACCAATATTGCAGGATCTGGATATAAATACAGTAAGGATGCGAATTATATTATCTTTCGTGATATTGATCTTTCCAAAGAAGGGACTAATTCTAATGGGAAAGATGATAACTGGACTCCTATAAAGAACTTCCAGGGAAATATGGAAGGCCGCAAGGGAATGACAGAAGGTGCTAATGTCAAAATCAGTAATGTAAAGATGGTACAGGACACAGCAATTAATCAGAGTGCTTATTCAAATGGAAGTAGCTCGGACACGGAATATGGTGTTGGATTTTTCAGAAGTTTATCGACCCCATATGACAGTTCATTACAGATTTCATCAAAACAGGTTGTCGTAAAAAATCTTACCTTATCAGGAGTTTCTGTATCAACGACAACGAATTCTATTAAAAAAGATTTTAGTTTGCTTGGTGTAGTGTTGACCAGAGTTTTAAAAATCCTGGGATTATCAAGTGGGTTGGAAAAGGATCCAAAATCTTTTTCAACAGGAGCTTTTGCCGGTGTTGTAAAAGGAAACGTACAAATATCAGACTGTCATGTAGAAGGATTATCAGGAGTGTCTAATGCAAACAGCTGGACAGGTGGTTTTGTCGGGTACATTTCAGGTATTACAAAATATGAAGCCCTTTCAGGAGTGCTTAAAGGAGTAACGGACGCACTTAGTACTTTATTAAACTTGATTCCAGTATTAGGTCTTGGGGATCTGATTACAACGCTTTTGAATGGAGGCGTTCTAAGTGTTGGAAACCTGATTCCAATTGGCTATGTGAATCCGGTGTTCAGCAATTGTTCAGTATCTGGCAATGATACGATATCTGGGCAGAATTATACAGGTGGATTTGCTGGTGAAACAATAGGTGCTGTAATGACTGGATGTTCAGTTAATGGTACTGAGAGTGTTAATGGTACAGATTACTCAGGAGGATTTATTGGTCGTGCTTCCAATGCAGTTGTTGCAGGTGCACTGGATCATCTGGGAATCCAAATAGCTGATTTCCCGGTCAATACAGTAATGCTTGGATGTAGCATTAATGGCAGTGCAAATGTATCTGCGACAGGAAGCTCTGGTAAGGAAAGTGGTTATGCAGGTGGATTTATAGGAGAAATGCGTAACAGTTATGCCGTGAACTGCAGTATTTCTTCTCTTGGTACAGTGTCCGGAAAAGATTATACCGGAGGATTTGCCGGCTTAGCAACCCTTGGTGCTGTTACATCTATTGATGAAAATAAAGGTCTTCTTGATCTTGTGAAAAAACTTCTTACAGGTTTGTTGAACGGTAATATTACGGATATGGATATTTTGAACCTGGTGGGACTTCGCCCTTCTGTTATAAGCGGATGTACCATTGACGGAAGTACGATATCCTTAGATGCCAGTGGCAAATATGCCGGCGGACTTGTAGGATATGCCGGAGCTGTTCAGGTTTCTAATACTTCAGAACTTGCAGATGGTTCAAAATCAACTACAAAAGCTTTGAATCGTATGCTTGCAAAAAACAGTATTTCTTACAGTTTTAATGAGCATTCTAATAGTATTACTGCATCAGAAAGCATGTCTGTTTCAGCAACAGAGAATGCTGGAGGAATCTTAGGTTACGCTAAAATGACCAGTGTCAGTGATGTCCTTGGCGGAACAGTTACAGCAGCAGACTACATGCGTTTTGAATGTAAAGATTGTTCCGTAAACGGAGGCTCTTTGGGACTTACAGTTACTGCGTCAAATCAGGAGAATGGTCGTGCCGGAGGTGCTATCGGTTATGGAACAGGTGGAGAAGTAAGGAAAACATCCGTCACAAATCTGAATTCTGTAACGGCTGGAAAGTGTGCAGGAGGATTTGCCGGATATTTCGGAAGTGGTACTCTTGCTAATGTTGGTGGTATTAAACTTCTTGGATTACCGCTTTTGAAAATTGACAGCCTTCTTTCTGTAGGGCAGATGATTGAGACGTTTACAGTTGACAGCACTGTTTCAGGTGTTTCGTCAGGATATAGTGTGTCTACTGGCAATGAGAAAGGTTATAGTGGTGGCTTTATTGGAGAATGCATTAGTGGACGAGCAAGGGACACTAAGATCAGCAACCTGAAAACTGTTACTGCATCTGCAACATCAGGAAAAGCCGGAGGCTTTGCAGGTTTTGCTAAAGCCGGAGATGCATTAAGTGCTGGAGATTCCACTACATCAAAACTGACAGGAATTGAATTAGAGAATCTGCTTGGAGTTGTCAGTGCCCTGAGACCGGAGTTCAATAATACTTCTATTGCCTATGTTTCGAATGGTTCTGACCCTCAGGTATCCGCTGATATGGCGGGCGGCTTTGTGGGAGACGGACAGGCAGTAGATATCAACTATGGAAACAACAATTCCGGATTCAAAGCAGACACGAATAGTGAGGATGGAACAACCGAAGGTGAGGCTGGTGCGATTGCAACAACAAATATTACCGGACTCTCTTATATAAAGGGAACCAGCTATGCCGGTGGTTTTGCAGGAAGGCTGATGCCTGGTGATGTGGCACAGACAGGTTCTATTAAGTTACTGGGCCTCTTAAATGTAAATCAGCTTCTCAGTGTTATGGATGTGGCTTATCCGAGAATTTCCGACTCTTCTATTGAGGGAGACAGCTTAGTTGTAACAGCATCCGGAAAAAATGATGATGTGGCTCTTGGAGATGCCGGGGGTTATATCGGTAATGGAAAAGCAGTCATGGTTAAGAATTCTGATGTGACCAATGTAAAAGAAGTCACAGCACCATATCATGCCGGTGGCTATATCGGAATTATGCGCTCCGGAAGTGCAGCGGAGGCAGGAGATGCCACAGGAGATTTTTTGAATAGTGTCCTTGGTAAGATCCTGAGTCTGAAAGAGCTGGCAAGTGTCCTTCAGGCGGCATCCAGCAAAATTACGAATTGCAAAGTTGCTGGTACCGCAGATGGTTTGACAGTTACGGCTGACAGCGGATTTGAAAACGCAGAAGGCTATGCAGGTGGCTTCGTTGGAGAGATGCAGAGCGGTCATGTAGATAATTCAGCAAATGCTGTTGATTCCGGAAAAGGAACGGCAGTAGAAAATCTTCTGAAAGTAGAAGGCCTTCGTTATGCCGGAGGGTTCGGAGGTCTTGTAAAAGCTGGAGCAGTTGCAGAGATTGGAGCTAAATCATCAATTCTTACAAAACTGGTTGATCTGACAGGATTACTATCCCTGGTCAATGCTTTTGTTCCGGTGATCAGTAATGCCAGTGTTAATTCTGTAGAAAAAGGGTTTACTGTTACCGTTACAGGTACTCTTGAAAAAGACAGCACCAACGATGCGGATGCCGGAAGTGCCGGAGGCTTTATCGGATGCGGAACTGGTGTACAGATCAGCAATTCCGATGTAAATAAATTGCAGCATACAGGTGTCAGTGAGCCAAAGAATCTGCAGCAGGAAGATGGTAGCAGTTATTACGGAAGCGACAGTGCATATGCGGTAAATGGTTATCGTTATGCCGGCGGCTATATTGGGAAAGCTGCTATGGGAAGTACGGCGGCTATCGGAGGTGCAAGCGTTCTGGATAAGGTACTTTCTGCCTCAAATCTGTTATCAGCGTTGACCGTAGTTGCATCTATCATAGACAGCTCAGATGTTTACGGAGCAACAGGCGGATTTAATGTTCTTGCAACAGATGGAGATGGTGATACCGGAAAAGCCGGTGGATATGCAGGAGAACTTCTTGGAGTTCAGATTCAGAATAGTAATTCTTATAATTTTGCACATATCATAGGGCGTGAAAGTGCCGGTGGATATGTTGGAACCATGGAGCCGGGGAGTGCGGCAGATGTGGTAGATGGATTAAGTGCTCTTGGAGGACTGATCAAGGCAGATAATCTTTTTGGCGTTTTACAGGCATTTGTTCCTGTGATCAAAAACAGTGAAACAACCTGTGTACCTTGTGGAGGTGCTGTGAGGGCTCAGGCTGAAAGTGATGACAGCATTTACCGTGGACTTGCAGGAGGATATGCAGGTTACAACTATGGCGGTCAGATCTGGGGAAACAATACGGATAACTGGAAAGGCTCTACATATGCAGGAACCGTAAGAGAATGTGCGGCCTATCGTATCCGTTCCGTATATGGAACGGAATATGCCGGAGGTTATACAGGACTGATGCGGTGTGCGAATGTTGCAGATACAGGAAGTCTGAAGGTTTTATTTGGTCTTATCAAACTAGATAATCCGCTGACGCTTCTTCAGGCGGTGTATCCGACAGAAAAGAATACAGCTGTTTATGGACCGCTTCGTGGACTGGATACGGATACCTGGAACAAATGGGTTGGTGCTGTCGGTTCTTATGGAAGTTACGGTAATAAATTACAGGCACTTGGTGAAGTCAATGATCAAGAACAGTTAAATGAGATCATTTCTCAGTATGCATATGGATACGCAGTCACAGCAGGAAGGAGCATTCTGGCAAGTAAAGCAACACAGGGCGGTTCTGCCGGAGGCTATGTAGGCCGTATGGAAGGCGGTACCGTGACAAATGGAACTGCAACAGATCTTCAGTCAGTGGAAGCCTTCAGAAGCAGCGGTGGATTTGCGGGTGAGATGCTTACCGGTTCTGTGGCAAACACAGGTGACGTTTCACTGGCAGGTCTTAAGATTATCGGTGCAGACGGTCTGGCGGCATTAAAAACCTTTGTGCCGGTTGTAAAACAGTCCCATGTGGACGGATATCGTTCCGGAGCAAGGATCAAAGCAACCGGTATTGCAGACAAAGACCTGGCAGGATTTGCCGGAGGCTATGTGGGAAGAATGATCGGCGGTCAGATCTGGGGAGATGAAAATACCTCTTGCAGTATCACAAATTTAAGGCGTGTAGATGGAACTTCCTATGTAGGCGGTTTTGCTGGAAAAGTAGATCCAGGTAGTGTGGCAGCTATTGATACAGCTACAAAGCAGGGACTTTTGAATAAGCTTCTGGATGTTCTTATGGTAAATGCTCCGGCAGAACTGATTAAGGTTCTGAATGCTACTGTTTCTACCATCCGCTGTGCATCTGTGTCAGCCTGGGATGACTGGGGCGTGATCGTAAACGGAACCTATCAAAATGGAAGCAATACCGGGTACGCAAAAGCAGCAGGAGGATTTGCAGGAAGTCTCTGCGGAGCGGTCCTCGGCGAGAAGGATACGCCGGGAAGCGGAATCCGTGCAGACAAGATTCGTTCCGTAGTAGCCGGTGAATATGCCGGTGGATGCTTCGGTATTGCGGATGTTTCCGGTGCCGCAAACATTAGTGCAGGTAATGAGACCTCGGTATTACAGTATCTTTTAAAACTTGGAAAAACCGATGTGTTGGATGCGTTCCGAAGTTATGTATATTACGGAAATGTCACAGGAAGTCCAGATGCAGGGCTTGGCGTCAGTGCTAACACAGCGACAAAATCAGGCCAGAATAATGAAGTAACATATAGCGGAACGGCTGGAGGATTTGGCGGTTCCCTGTTAAATGGCTCTGTCAAAAACAGCAGCGTAATGGGATTAAATTATGTAACTGGACTAAACAGCGTCGGCGGTTTTGTAGGATACTCCGGAAAAAGCGGAGTTGTAAAAATGGAGAAGCTGGATGTGCTGGGAGATAATGCAGGACAGCTCCTGGGCGGTGCCCTCGGCGTTCTGGATATTTTCGGTTCCCACATTGATGACAGCAGTGTGACAGGCATACCTGGAGGTTATACTGTTCAGAGTAAAGGCGGAGATGAGCAGATTGCGGGAGGATTTATCGGCTACGCAAATCTTGCCAGAATGTCAGGCTGTAATGCAGGAGATGCTCAAAATCAGGAAAACAGCCTGAAACTGGTAGAATCCGGTGGAACAGCTGGTGGCTTCGCAGGAAGAACAAGCTTTGCCTATCTAGCGGATGTAAAACTGGATTCCACAGTGGTGGATGCGTTGCTCGTAGTTCTGAATCAGCTTGTACAGGCGTTATATCTGGATAAGATCCAGGATTCCAACCTTTTGCATATCAATCTTGGAATTGTGAAGGTTGATGCACTGTATGAGGGAAATCTTCTCCATGTGAATCTGCTGGGACTGGATATTTCTGTCGGGCTGTCTAAAAAGTCGACAGAAAATAATCAACAGACAGATCTTGCAATCATCAAGATCGGAGATTCATCCATCAAGCTTCCTTGTGATAAAGATGGAATCATAACAAAAGATAATGATGTAAAGTCTAATATCAGTATCAATCTGATCAAGGCAAACAGGACAAAGATCACGGACAGCAGTGTGTATGGAATTAGTACAGGATATGATGTCTATGCAGGCGGAGCAGGAAATGATGCGGATGGTTCTGCAAATGATGGACGAAGCGGAGGTTTTGTTGGATACAACGATGAAGGACTGCTGAAGAATAACAATATGTATTACTGCGATGTGGTCCGTGGAACATCTAAGCTGGTGGGACCATTCAGCGGAAAAAGTGATCTGGACTCTGCATATGACTTTAATACAAAAGCAGGTGTAGAAGGCGAGAATAACAATTATCGTATCTACCGAAAACCGGCGATTAGTTTTGATGAGATCAAAAAGAATTCTAAACTTCTGACAGATACGTTCAGTCAGGAAAATGGATGGAGTATCTTCTCGATAAAACATGTCGTGCAGGTAGATGAGTATAACACCTTGCAGAATGCAGTTATGGCAACAAAAGATTCTTCTGAAACAGCAGATCTGAATGCATATATATCAGATGCAAAAGCTGTTCTGATGTCAGATGCCAAAACGACAGTCAATACAGGTGACAGCACATCACCGGAACCGTCTGATACGCAGGATCCATGTGATGAGAATGTAAACCTGACGATAAACAAAGTCTGGAAAGATTTCCGAAATATGGACAATCTCAGACCAGACTCTATTACGGTCACAATTTCCAGAAGCTGGACGGATGCGGAAGGAACAAAACAAACAGAAGTTGTGCCGGGATATGAAAACTATGAAATAAAAGGTGATATTTCAAAATCTACATGGCAGAAAGTGATTGAAACTCTTCCAGCCTACATAAAAGATGATGCTGACAAAACGCATTATTATGAATATTCTGTTACGGAAACGGAAATAAACGGATATACAACTACAATAAAAAGCTCTGATGATGGATTTACCTTCACGATTATCAACCGACATTTTGCACTTCTTCCGGACACTGGCGGAAAAGGCATCATGATGTTCATCGTAGCAGGTGGTTTGTTGTTAGCGTTCCTGCTTTATACCGGACGCAGAAGGAAACGGAAACAGACGATGTAGGAAAGGGGGAGTAGAGTCATGAGAGAGATATGGCTGCGTGGGGAACTTCCACCGTAAAAGCTGAAGGAATCCCAAGCGAACCAATAAAAAATCAAAAGAAAGTGAGAAGAGGAACATGAAGAAATTAGTATCAAGATTTATGGCAGTTCTGATGGCAATGACCATGATACTGTCCATGAGCATGACTGCATTTGCAGCAGATGCAGCAGATGCTCCAAAAGGAACCCTGACAGTCAACAATACAGTGGAAGGAAAGACTCTGGATCTGTATCAGATTTTTACAGCAACAAAAAGTGGCGAGAATGTAGCATATACACTGAACAGTGCATATGAAGGATTTTTTAAGAATAATACTAGAATTCCAGGATCTGAAAGTTTAACAGGCGAAGCTTTAAGTGAAGCGGCATATAACTATGTTAAAGAACAGGTCGGAGCAAATGGAGAGGCTGCTACAGCGAAAACATTTGCTAAAGATGTGCTTGGATGGATTTTAGATTCAAAGAACCATATTACAGCAACAAAAACAGTTAATACGACAGCAACTTCTACAGTAGTTTCTGATTTAGCATATGGATACTATTTAGTTTATCCAAAAGGAGCAACAGATACCTCCACAGCACCAGGAAATCAGACTTATACATCTGCAGCATCTTTAGTTAGCATTACAGCTGATACAGCTACAATTAACATGAAGAGCAATTACCCGACAGTAGACAAGAAAATCATTCCGGCACAGAGTGGAAGCGGAATTACAGTTGGTGCTATTGTAGATGCTTCATGGGATGGCAGCCATCAGATGGAATTGGACGATGAGAATAATCCTGAAGATACCATCGCACCACACAGCGAATCAGATGAAAAGAAAGCTGGAGATTTTGGAATTGGCGATACTGTCACTTATCAGCTGACTTCTAAAGTGCCGGACATGACAGGATATAATTCTTATACTTTTAAATTTAGCGATACTTTGTCCAAAGGACTGGACTTAAAAGAAGTACTATCTGTAAAAGTTGGAAATACAACACTTACTGCTAAGAAATCAGGAACTAATACATACGCACTTGCATATGACCAGGCTAAACGTACTTTAACAGTTACCTTAAATGATTTCTATAATTCCTATAAGAATCATACAGGCGAGACAATCACAGTTGTTTACACTGCAACCTTAAACAAAGATGCTGTAATCGGTATGAATCCAAATACCAACAAGGCGGTCGTTGAATACAGTAATGACCCGACAACAGGTGGAACAGGTACATCTGAGCCAAGCATCGTAGATGTACATACTTTTGATTTTACAATTTATAAATATTATTTAAAAGACCAGAATAATAAAGAAGATAAGACTGCACTTGCAAAGGCAGAATTTGAGCTTTACAAGGGAAACACAGAAGGTACTGCAGCAGATGAACAGGCGAAGGTTAATATTGTAGACGAAGGAGAAGGTGTATACCGTCAGGCAACAGCCGATGAAGCTAAAGCAACAGGCTTTACTTCTGCAAAAATTGTATCCGATGCTGACGGAAAAGTACTTGTAAAAGGTCTTGATGCTGGAACTTATTACTTAAGAGAGACAAAAGCACCAGAAGGATACAATAAGCTTCTCAGCGATATCAAGGTTGAGATTAAAGCAAACTATGATCCAAAAACCGGAAAACTGACAAGCTATTCAGTTGATTACACATACAATGGAACTACAACAACAGGTAAAGAAATTAAAGATACAAAAACTTCTCCAGAAGTAGCTGTAGAAAACAAAACAGGTGCACAGCTTCCATCTACTGGTAGCAAGGGTGCCCTCATGGTAACACTGGCTGGTATCGTTCTTTTCGGTGTATTAACAGCAAGCAAAGCTTTTGGCAAAAAGAAAGCAAAAAACTAAGACATTCTGAAGTTTAAGAATGGATAAAAAGACAGTTCATCTTCCCGGTATTGTACCGGGAGGATGTCTGCTTTTTCTGAAATGTCCAGTGTGGACTGGATATTTCAGAAGAAACAGACGAAAAGGTGAAAGGTATTATGAAGAAAGTAGTAAAAATACTAAGAGGAATCGGATATCTGATGGCATTTTCTTTAATCCTGTATCCGGTAGTGAGTAATTACATTAATCAGATGAACAGCACAACCATTGCTACAGATTATGAACAGGAAGTTTCGCATTTGTCGGAAGAACAGGAAAATGCAATGATCAAGCAGGCACAGGACTACAACGAAAGCCTGATCGGAATTGGTTCCATAGCAGATCCATTTTCAGAAAGTAATGAAAACCAGACAGAAGATGATGAGTATAACAAACTTTTGAAAATTGATGATACTGGAATGATGGGATATATTGATATTCCAAAGCTTGATGTTGTTCTTCCGGTTTATCATGGAACATCCGAAAAAGTACTGCAGTCAGGTGTAGGACATCTGAAAAACACCTCGCTTCCGGTAGGCGGTGAGAGCTGTCATGCGGTATTATCCGGACACCGTGGACTTGCAAATGCCAAGATATTCACCGACCTGAACAAGATGGAGGTTGGAGATGTATTTTATATTAAAGTTCTTCATCATACCTTTGCCTATCAGGTGGATCAGATTCTGACAGTATTGCCATCAGATACAGATTCTTTACAGATTGAAAAGGGCAAGGATTATGTAACACTGGTCACATGCACTCCTTATGCGGTTAACACGCACAGACTGCTTGTACGTGGCACTAGAATTCCGTATGAAGAGGCACAGAAGATAGATGAGGAAGTTGGTCTTCAGCGTACAATTCCATTCAATTTGATTCTATTGATTGGTGGAATTATTGCTTTCATCATCATATGGGTGAGCATTAAATATCATAAACGCAGGAAGGAGAAAAAACATGAGCAGAATAATTAAACGTAAGCGAATATATATGTGTATGGCAAGTGTGATGTATATGCTTTTACTCCTCATTCCGTTACCTGTGTCTGCGAATGATCTGGGAAGTATATTATTAAAAGCAACTGTTGAAGATGAGACTACGGTATATAAGCTAAGTAATACTGACTTTACGATGTATCAGGTTGGAACATATAAAAATAATTCATGGGCATTAGTGAGTGAGTTTGCAAAGTCTGGAGTCATATTTGATTTTGATGATTCTTCCGCTCAGGCAGAAGCTGCAAAAAAACTGGAAAAATATGTACAGGATAACAACATCAAAGGAATGTCCGGAAAGACCAACTCAGACGGAGAAGTTATGTACAGAGATCTGGAAAAAGGAGTGTATCTTTTTGTCCAGACACAAAAAACACAAATTAGCAATCAAGTATATCAAAGCGAACCTTTTATCATAACAGTTCCAGGTAATTATGATGGTCAGATAATTTGGAATGTAACGGCAGAACCTAAATTTAAAAATGAATCGATACCACCAATTACTACGAATACGCCACCAGTTTCAGAAGAACCATCGGGTGATAATAGCAGTCATACTTCAAATGTAAAAACGGGAGATGATACGAATGTAATTATGTGGCTTTCTTTAATGGGAATATCCTTAGTCATATTTAGTATTTGTAAAAGAAAAGTCCATAAATAATATGAGAAGATCGGGAAATCCCGGTCTTTTCGTTTCGTTATATAACTGTCATAATCCAAAAACAAATACCTCCGGAGGTGCACCGTATGGCGTCACCTGGGAGAAAATGGGTTTTAAACCATGGGAAGATTTGAAAGAAAATGAGTGAGTTGCCAGTGCAATCTTATTTATCTCTTGTGACAGAAATAGGTTCCCGTTTTGCTGGAAGTAAGTCTGAACTGATCTCAGGAGAATTAAGCAGTGCTGTGAAATTCTGTCTGATGATATCCAGTGTCTTCTGCTTTTTCTGTAATTCCTGCTTTTCACGGACAGTAGCAGCCTGTTCAGATTCAAGATTTTCTATCCGCTTCTGGATTTTATTAGAGCTTGGGATTTTGGTAACACCGAGATCCTGAAGCTCTTTTTTTAGTGAATCGTGGAGTTGGTATTCTGCTTGATGTTTGGTCCGGTATGCTTTTGGATTTTTAGCAGATTTGCAATCTTCAATCACTTTACGGCAGAGCCGGTAAGAATCACAATGTTTTTGAATGACTTTCTGCGTGTTCAGTTCATTGTTGATTTGTGTTATTCTCTGTTCAGCCGCTTTAACAGAAGCATCAACATCAGAAACATGCTGTTGAAAATCTTCATAATTCAGCAGATTATTTTCAGAAAGATAGTTGAAGGTGCGGGTTGCCTCTTTTAGATTATTTAGTTTTGCCCAACGTTCAAATCCTTCTCGATTGCCGGTTGTAACATAAGTGGAAATATTGATATACAGGCGAGCATCTTTGGACAGATGCTTTGGAGTTTTCACTTTGCTACGATTTTTTGCCAGACGGATGCGGACATTTTCTTCGCTATAATAACTTCCGAGAGATTTCATGTAAGTGAAGTCCTTCTGCTCCGGTGCACGGAAGGACAGGTGTTTTCCTTGGCGGACTTCATATCCGGCTAACTGCATTTTTTGTAGAAATTCCTCATAGTTGATGGAAGTCCAGATTGCCTTATCAACTGCAACACGTAGCTTGACTTTCCAACTGGTGCCATGATGATATTCCATGTTCTCTTTATGGCTTTTTCCTTTTTCTCCGGTTGGCATACTGGTGGCAAGTCCATTTTCCTGGCAGATGCGATTACTGATCCGGCAGATTTTATGGTAGCTCCGCTTATTGGAAATGATCATTAACGCCCATTGTCACCGTAACCTGTTGGATGAATCTTGTATTTAGGTCGCAGTTTATGATGACAGACTGGAGGTGACTTCTCCGGGTGGATTATATAACGGATTAACTTATGAGGAAGTCATGAATGGTCATTCGAAGATCCGGAATAAAGGCATTGCCAATATATTCAGTCAGATGGGACTTGTAGAAGCATGGGGAAGCGGAATAAAAAGAATCCTTAATGCTGCAGAAGAGTATGGACTTTCGAAGCCGAGATTTCAGGAATTCGATAATATGTTTCGGGTAGAGCTGTTCCGTAGTTCATTTCCGATGACAAATGGAAAAGAAAACATCGGAGAAACATCGGAGAAGCATCGGAGGTAGTGTGGAGAACAGACCTCAACGATACACAGCAAAAGATTATAAAGTTACTTTCAGAAGATCATCAATTATCAGCAGTTAAGTTAGCTGAAAAAATTGGGGTTGCCAGTCGAAATATTGAGAACAATATTAAGAAGTTAAAAGAGTATGGTATTCTTATAAGACATGGATCTCCAAAGAATGGTTACTGGGAGATTGTAGATAAAGATCTACAGGAGTGAGAAGTAAATTAGTCCAAGATAGCTCAAGATTAGTCCAAGAGAATATATATATAAATAACAAAAATAGATTGACATTTTGTAGTAATCAGTAGTAAACTGTACTTGTGGAAGGGAAGTGATATGTTTGGCTAGAAAAACACCAAAAGATGGCAAAGAAGAAAACATACGAGTACGGGTGACTCCAGAACAAAAACAGAGACTTGTTGAGTATGCAGAAAGACACTATCAGAGCATGAGTGGTGTTGTATGTCAGGCATTGGATCTCCTGTACGCAAGAGAAGAACAACAAAATAATAAAGAGTAAAATGGAGTTATTTTGGAGTTTATTTCTTCATAAGCGGTGCGAAAAACACAAAATCAGAACACATGTTCGAAACATAAACTTCTAATAACAGCCTTTGCGTGTCATGAAACGCAGTCCGCAAAGGAGTTCGAGTAACGGACTAAAATGCCGAAAGCCTGTATTTATGCGGGTTTTCGGCATTTGTTTTATCGAATGGCTCTAGTTTGGCTCTATTTGTGGGGAGAGTAATAGCAAGATTAAGGAGTAAAAGAATGTAATTACTCTGTTAGTAAATTGACACAAGTTGGCTGTAGAGTATAATTATAGTAAAAGTACAGCAGAAGCTGTCGCAAAGATATTTATAAAAATGTTGTGGGGGTATTGAACATTAATGAATGTAAAATTAAAATCTGCAAGCAAGCAAGCGACTGTAGCCTGGAGGGTGGGAGAAAGATGAAGAAGTGCAAATTAGTACAGAATATAAGAAATTTCAAATTTTGTTATTTTATATTTTGCATAATGATATGTTTGGTTGTTTTTCCTGTTTCCACATCTGCCCAAGAAAATTCTGATCATGTTATCCGGGTAGGATCTTTTGAGGAAACTTATAATGTAGTCAATGAAAAGGG
>OGXF01001453.1_pt1 | contig 16905 bp, 22 predicted proteins | sample 1576191 | NCBI WGS metagenome assembly OGXF01 (sample SAMEA3541545, study PRJEB24748) | human gut metagenome | biome: human gut; feature: human-associated habitat; material: faeces | place: China | collected 2012
CATCTGGTAGAGCGCCACCTTGCCAAGGTGGAGGTAGCGAGTTCGAGCCTCGTCACTCGCTCCAATTTTTTGGAGCGTCCTGCTCCATCCGGTGCCATAGCCAAGTGGTAAGGCAGAGCTCTGCAAAAGCTCCACTCCCCAGTTCAAATCTGGGTGGCACCTCCAAAATGTGTTGATAAAAAAGATGCACAGCAAAAACACCACACGAAAGTGTGGTGTTTTTGCGTCTAAAAGAAAAAATAGGCGAATTCAGAACAGAAAAGTTAGATTTTCAAAAAGAGGGTCCGCTCACTCCGAAAACGGCGGTTTGGGAGATGCACATGGCCCATTTTACGAAATCAGGTGATTCGAACCCCCAAACATTCAAAAAAACATGAGAAACCGCGCAGCCGCCCTCCGGCCCCATAGATCTGGGCCGGAGGGCGGCTTTTGCTTTTGGCGGCAGGTTTGTCCCTTTTGGCGATTATGCTCCATTTGTGCGCCATTCCTTATTGGTATTGGTAATAGCTTTCGGGTGGCTTTTCATCTATACTTGCGTCAGCAAATGTGAAAGGAGAACGACGCGATGGCCGATACCAAGAACCTCTGCGCTCAGATCCCCCTGACCCTCCACGACCGGGTATGCACCGAGAAGGATCAGGCGGGCCTGACCACCGCACAGTACATCACCAACCTGCTCACCGAATACTACCAGATGAAAGAAAACGGAGGGAACATGAATATGGCTAACAATGGCAGCAGAACGATGGCATTCCAAATTCCGGAGGAACTCTTCCAGCGCATCAAGGAGCACCTGGACCGGGAGAGCCTGCGGCTGGGCCGGAAGTACACCCAGCGGGAGTTCGTCCTGGGTCTCATCGAGGAGGCCCTGACCGCCGCCGAGAACACCTGCCAGCCCCAGGAGGATACCGAGGACACCCAGCAGCCCCAGGGGGACGGCGAGGACGCCCAGCAGCCCCAGGAGGACGGCGAGAACGCCTGCCAGTCCGATGAGGACGGGATCACAGGAACGGCAGAATAAACGCACAACGTCATCGTGACGAGAGAGGTCCCCAGGGCATCCCGGAGAACCGGGGTGTCCTGGGGGCCTTTTTCGTTTGGCCGGAGAGGAGGTGAATAATCATGGTCAGACAACAAACTCCCTTCCGCTTTACTGAGCGGGAGATGGACATCGCCAAGGGGACAGACCTGCCGGACCTGCTCACCCACCTGGGGTATCAGGTACGGCGGGTGGGCAGCTACTACACCACCAGAGAGATGGACAGCCTTCGAATCAAAGAGCGCCGGACCTGGAGACGATATTCCAACCAGACGGGTGGGGATGCGATCGCCTTCTTACAGGAGTTTTGTGGAAAAGACTTCCGGGAGGCGGTCAGCTACCTGCTGGAGTTCAACGGTCACCGCGCGAGGGCTTCCCCCGTCCCGCACCAGCCGTCCCCAGCAAAAAAGGAACGGCCCGCCTTTGCCCTGCCCAGTGCAGCCCCAGACCAGCGGCACGTTTTCGCCTACCTTCGGAAACGGGGGATCGCCCCCCAGGTCATCCAGAGCTTCATCCAAGCTGGCCTACTGTATGAGGATGCCGACCACCACAACTGCGTGTTTGTGGGCCGGGATGGAGGGGGCCAGCCGGTGTTCGCCAGCAAACGCGGCACCTATGACCGGAATGGCCCTGGGTTCAAAGGAGATGTTACTGGTAGCAATAAGGACATCGCCTTCCGCCTGCCCTGCGACCCTGGCCTGGATCATGTAGCAGTTTTCGAGGCTCCCATCGACCTGATGAGCTTCTGCACCCTGCACCGGCAGATGCGGAGCAACGCCGTTGCCCTGTGCGGGTTGTACCGGGGGCCGCTGGACAACTACCTGCGGGAAAATCCCCACCTGAAGCAGATCGTCCTGTGCCTGGACGCGGATGGGCCTGGACAGGAGGCAGCGGAGAAGTTCCTGGACGAGTACACCCAGGAGGGCTATGCCGTGTCCATTCAAATTCCCGCCCAGGGCAAGGACTGGAACGAGTACCTGCTTCGGCGGGGCAGCGAGGAGAGGAGGCGGAAAAACGGCGAAAGATGACCCATGATCCAGGCTGAACATTACAAAAACGGAGGAAAGACAATGAAACGCATTGTAACCACACTGTGCGCTCTGGCCGTTATCATGGTCGGGAGCATCCCTGCCATGGCTGCGGAGGAGCCCCCGCGCCAAGACGCCAGCTACTACCCCATCTCTGTGGATGAGTACACCTACGGGGAACTGGAGGAACCTCGGATCAACAAGGTCTACCAGCTCTCCCTTTCGGATGACCCAAGCCTCATCCCCACAGAGGACTTTGAGCGGGACGGCCTATGGTTCACTTTGCTGGACATGACCCGAAAAAATGAGGTGGGCGTGGATACCCAGCCCTACACCGAGACGGTCACCCGGCCCAGCAAGACCAACGACATGGCCCAGGTCCTCCAGGCGCTGGAGGCAGAGATGGAGGTCACCACGGCGGAGGGCTACGCCGGCACCCTGCACCTGGACCACACCAGCGTCCAGGTCAAGACGGACGGCTACGCCACCAAGACCAACAACCTCTCCGCCACCCGTAGCTACCCCAATCTCTCGGATGCAGATGTATCCCTCGTTCCCAAGAGCATCGAGGACAAGGGCAAGACCCTCACCCTGGCTGATGTCCAGTGGAGCGAGGCGCAGTATTCAGACGGCGCGGGCGGCACCGTGACCCGCTACACCGCCACCGCCAGCTACACTGGCACCAGCACCAGCCGATATGCCACCGGCTACACCGTGACGGCCAACTACACCGGCGAGGTGGCCAAGACCGGCTGTGACATGGTGACCTACACCGCCATCTTCGGCAGCACCGAGGCCCCGGAGGAGGTGCCGATGGCGGAGGGGGCTCCCGGAGCGGAGACCCCGTCCCAGGGCGTGGACCTGTCCGCGCTGAAACAGCCCCTGCTGGCAGGCGGCGTGATCCTCGCTCTGGCGGTGGGCGGGGTGGCCGCCTTCAAGAAGATCAAGGAGAGGAGATGACCGCTTGAAACTGTGCGCACTTCTGCTGGCTGCCATGCTCTGCACCCTCTGCGTAGGGCAGGCCAGCGCACTGGAATACACCATGAACGCCCCGGACGATTATTTGTTCGGCAGGCCCACCTCGGATGACACCATCTATGAGTGGGACGACCCCAATGTGGATCGGAGCAAGAACACCGCCCTGATCCCGCCCACCTTCGGGAGCCCCACCAGCTATCTTCCGGGCTCTGGCACTCCCCTGACACCCAATCTCATTCCCGGTGCGCTGACAGGCGGAGGGCTGGTCACCCAAACAGGAGGCGTGACCTATCCAACTGTAGGGGGCAGTCCCGGTGGAAACAGTGGGGCCGGATCAGCTGCCATGGGTTGGACGGATGTGACCGGTGACCTCTACTACTCCGGCGGATATCTGGGAACGCTTAAGATCCCCGCCATCGACCTGTCCACCAAGGTGTACCAGGGTACGGGCAGCTCCGTCCTGGCGAAAGGGGCGGGCCACTTCCCGGATACCAGCATCTGGGCCGGCAACGTGTGCATCGCAGGACACAACCGGGGCGTGAGAGATGACTTTGGCGACCTCCACACACTGGAGCCGGGAGATACCGTCACCTGGACCACCAAGCTGGGGACCCGCACCTATGAGGTGGTCAGCGTCCAGAAGGTGCTGGAAACAGATACCTCCGGCACCACCGCCACCAGCGATGACCGTATGACCCTCTACACCTGTGTCCGGGACCAGCGGGAGTACCGCTGGTGCGTCACTGCGGTAGCCAAGTAAACCTGTCTGCCATTTTTGCGGGTTGTGTGTCGATTGGCTTCGACTTTCGCCAGGGTTTGTGATATGGTTCGTGTTGCGAGACCCCAATCATATCCAAACAGGAGGAATCGAGCATGAAACAGAGAAACCTGGCATCCCTGCTCCTGGCCGGAGCGATGACCGCGGCCCTGCTGACCGGCCCCGCTCAGGCAGCGGAGTCCCCCAGCCCCCAGGAGATCGCTGCCGCCCACCTGCAGGCCGAAGGCCTGATGAATGGAGACGAACACGGCGACCTGCACCTGGACAAGGGGTTGACCCGGGCGGAGCTGGCCTGCCTGATCAGCCCCATCGTCCTCAACCCAGAGCACGTGGCCTGGGAACGAGACTACTACGCCAAGCTGTGTACCACCAACTTCTCCGATGTACCGGAGTGGGCGCAGGTGGCGGTGGGCGTGTGCGCCTCTATCATGTCGAATGGACTGTGCTTAACTCAAAATATTTTGGAGTTCCACAATCAAGGAAACGGGTGTTCCTTATCTGCTATCTTGATCCCCGATGCGCCGGGAAAATACTTCCTGTCTTCGGAGATGGTGGAAAAGCTCTTATACAAGTCCTTGGAGGGTCGCAGGGACACCGGGTCTACGACCCGGAAGGAGTAGCCTGTACCCAGACGGCTGGTGGGGGCGGACTCGGTGTGAAAACCGGGCTGTACCTGATCCCGCCGGCGGCCCCCTTCGTGGATCTGAGCGCGGGCGCGCCGCACCGGACAGACAAGGCCCGCTGTCTCACCGCCCGCTATGGGCAGACAACACTCTCTACCCATCCAAGGGAACGGTCTGGAGTACTGTACATCAAGGAGGCCACCAAAAAAGGCTGGAAAGCAGCTTACCCAGGAGACACAGTTGATCTGGGCTATGCTGGGAGCAACACCCGGCGCGGGCGTGTGGGCCACGACATTGCCCACACACTGGAGACCAGCAGCATCCAGGGCATCGTGGAGCGCGGCGGGCGCATCCGCCGCCTGATGCCCCGTGAATGTTTTCGCCTCCAGGGGTTCGAGGATGAGCAGATCGACAAGATCCTGGCTATCACCTCAGATGCCCAGGCTTATAAACAGGCGGGCAACGGCGTGACAGTCAACGTAGTGGAAGCCATTGGCAGGCGGATCAGGGCGGTGGATGAGCAGCTTAGGAAGGAGGATGCTGCAGTATGAGCGAGATCGGCATCAAGGACCAGTGCTTTGGTGTGGAAGTGGAGATGACAGGCATCACCCGTGAGCAGGCCGCTCATGCTCTTGCAGACTATTTTGGGACAAGCCCACAATATCTTGGAACTGGCTACGACACTTGGGGAGCTACAGACCCGGAGGGGAAGGTATGGAAGCTGATGAGCGACGCCAGTATCCGGGCGGAACGAAAAACACGGACAGGATATACCTCAAATGCCGGAACCAGTTACCGTGTAGAAATGGTCACACCGAAGCTCACCTATGCAGAGCTTCCAAAATTCCAGGAGTGTATCCGTAGGGTGAGGGCTGCAGGGGCCAAAGTCAACAGCTCCTGCGGCATCCATGTCCATGTGGATGCCGCCAACCATAACCGCCAGAGTTTGAAGAATCTTATCGGCATCATGTATTCCAAAGAGGACATTCTGTTCAAGGCATTACAGGTAAACGAGTCCCGTGCTTCCCGATGGTGCCAGAAGGTGCGGGAACCCATGCTTCTGCAGGCCAGGACATTGTCCTCAGAAGAAACAAAAGATCTGACCCAGCTGGAGAGCATCTGGTATGAAGGAGACATTGGCAACGATGAACATTACAACTGGACCCGCTATTACGCCCTGAACCTCCACTCTGTCTTTTACCGCGGTACCGTGGAGTGGCGCTGCTTCAACTCTACGCTCCACGCAGGCCGGGCCGCAGCTTATGTCGATCTGTGTCTGGCGATCTCCGCCCAGGCTAAGCAGACCGTGACAGTACGCGACGGTCTGGGCCGGGAATTGCCTGTGATGGCCTACATTATGGATGAGCGTTTCCGGGAACCGATGCTGCCTACGGAACCCTATTACAACGGCATTCTGGAGGGCTACAGGCAGAACAGGCTGCCGGTGCGGGCACTGAAAGCGGCGTGGCAGCACTGTGTCCAGGAAGTAGAGCGGGAGACCGCAGAGATCAACCGCAAGGCTGACGCGCTCACAAAGCGAAAGGGGAACAAGAACCGTGAGCGGTAAAACCTACCCGTTTTTCGAGACGGAGAAAGATGACATCTCCCCTCTGTTCACAAGTAAGCTGCAGGATCAGGCGCACGTGGGGTGCCTGCGGGGGAGATTTCAGGATGGCGGGATCGCGGTGGATTGGTTTGGAGGGAATGAGACCCTGTGTACGCCGGAGTTTGACGCGGAGCTGAAGGACCTGTTGAAAAACCTGTGCCAGGACGGGCCGTTGGATGACTCGCAGGCTATGAGGCGTTTTTGCCTGGAACGCCCCCAAGCAAAAATGTCAGGGCGAGATACCTTTTTTGCTTTTCGTATCGACACCAGCCGGTATCGCTATTATTTACGTCTATTCCCGCAAAAACAGAAGTTTTTATCTTCTGCTATCAGCCCGATCAATTTAAGCAGGATCGTCCCACGCCGTACTATCATTACCAATACTGTAAAAAATCGAGAGCAAAACAAAAGTCAGGAGGTGAACGCGCGTGAAGGTTTTGGTGGTAGAGCCGATGAAGGAGTGCTACACCAAAGAGATCAACGGCCTGGAGGAGATGCAGGCACTTGTAGGCGGGTATATCCAGGCCATCTACCCCTTCCCGGATAAAGCAGCTGTGGTCTGTAACGAGGAAGGAAAGAACCTGGGCCTGCCTTTCAATCGCCCACTGTTCGATGAAAATGATTTGCCCTACGATATCATCTGCGGCACATTTTTTGTGGCGGGTTTAGGTGTAGAGGACTTTGTTTCTCTGACAGAGGAGCAGATCCGTCGGTACAAGGAACATTATGATAGGGTCATGGTCCTCACAGCAGCCAAAGAAACGACACCCCAGCACAAGCCCCCCCATCCACACAAATACAGACGTGGTGTGGAACAGTGAACACGGAGGAGCCTATGACCAATTACGACCTGACCAGCATAGGCGCTGTTTCTGCCTCCGCAAAGCTGGCACATATTCGCGCCAATCAGGAGCCGGATCAGAGCAGCTATAACGCCGCATGGCTCCATGGCTACGCAGACGCCCTGACCAATGTGGCAGATGCCCTGGAACACCAGCAGGAACTTATGGACTCTATCATTGGCTGCATGGGCGAGCAGTATGACAGCGCAGAATTATACGACATTCTCCACAATGCCCTGGCAATGTCCGACGAGGATATCCTGTCTTTGGGTTTTGACCTGCCCCAGTGCCATGAGTATGACACGGAGATATCCACAAAAAGACCAAAAGGAAGGAAATTTGCACTCTATGAGAGATAAATACATCCTGACCGCTGAGTCGGTCACCGAAGGGCATCCGGACAAGCTGTGTGACACCATCGCAGATGCTGTTCTGGATGCCTGCCTGCTCCATGACCCCGGCGCCCATGTGGCCTGCGAAGTCATGGCCACAACTGGCAAGCTCATCGTGGCAGGTGAGATCACCGCCACGGAGCTGCCGGATATCCCCGCCATCGCCTGCAGCACAGCCTGTAAAGCGGGATACCCCAGTCTGGACTATGAGGTGGAAGTCATCACCCGTGACCAGAGTCCCGATATCGCCGGGGCTGTTTCCCAGGAGGACCAGCTTGGCGCAGGCGATCAGGGCATCATGTACGGTCATGCCTGTTCGGAGACGGAGGAACTGCTCCCGCTGCCCGTTGTCCTGGCCAATCGGCTGACCTGTCTGCTGAGCCACGTCCGCAGGACCGGACGCATCCAGGGGTTGGGGCCGGACGGCAAAGCACAGGTATCTGTGGAGTATGTGTTCGGCCAGCCCAGCCGGATCACCAGCGTGGTGGTCTCCTGCCAGCATGATCCTGACAAGGATATGGAGATGCTGCGCCGGGAGATCCATACGGAGGTCATCCAGCCTGCCCTGCGGGAACTGCCCCCAGATGAAGGAGCAGAGATCCTCATCAACCCCTCCGGACGCTTTGTGCTGGGCGGCTTTGAGGCGGATACTGGGCTGACGGGGCGCAAGCTCATGGTGGACACCTATGGCGGTCTTGCGCCTCATGGCGGAGGGGCACTGTCTGGGAAGGACGGGAGCAAGGTGGACCGCAGCGGGACCTATATGGCCAGATACATCGCAAAGAACATCGTAGCGGCAGGTCTGGCAGAGAAGTGTACAGTCAGCTTGGCCTATGCCATCGGCAAAGCTGATCCAGTCGCAGTGGACATCGATACCCACGGCAGTGGTGAGTACGGGGACGATGTACTGGCGCAGGCGGTGCGGCAGGTGTTTGAACTGCCGCCCGCCGGGATGATCCGCACACTGGGTCTGGACAAGCCCATCTTCGCCCAGTTTTGTAATTATGGGCACTTCACCCATCAGGATGCACCTTGGGAGCAGTGTGACCGTGCGGACCTGCTGTGGAACGTGTGCAGAGTCAAGGAAGCAGGTGTCTCCAGCCGGTGAGATATGTTGCTTCCTGCTCCTTTGGCAAGGACAGTCTTGCCACTATCTTACTGGCCAGGAAGCATGGAGAACCGCTGGATGAGGCGGTCTACTGCGAAGTCATGTTCGACAAGACGATTTCAGGCGAAGTCCCGGAGCACCGGGATTTTATTTACACCAAAGGTATCCCCGCCCTGGAGAAGATGGGCATTAAGGTCACCATCCTTCGCTCAGAAAAAACCTATGTGGATCTGTTCACTGGGCGTGTGACCCGTGGACCCAAAAAGGGGATGGTACGCTCCTTCCCGGTGTGTGGGAAGTGCTATGTCCAGCGGGACTGCAAGCTGCGGCCCATTGAGCGATACCGAAAAACACTTCCCCCGGATACCGTTCAATACATTGGTATCGCTAAAGATGAGCAAGCGCGGCTGCTGCGGCTGGGCGGAGACCAAAAGATCTCCTTGCTGGAGAAATATGATTTCACCGAACAGGACGCCAAGGAGCTCTGCCAAACGGCAGGGCTCCTTTCGCCTGTCTATGAATTCACAGACAGGGGCGGCTGCTGGTTCTGCCCCAATGCCAAGCAGAAAGAACTGCGGCACCTCTACGACCATCACCCGGATCTGTGGAATAGGATGCTGGAATTGCAGGCTATACCGGGGAAAGTATCCGAAAAATTTGACCGCAAGCGGCGCTTTTCCGATATTGACGCACTGTTCCGTCAGGAGGACGCCTGCAATGAAGCAGCCGGAAATGCAGCATAGCAGAAAAAAGGAGTGAGAGAAACGAGCAACCAGAAGTATGAGATCACGGACATTGCCCATGAAAAATACCCCTTCCTCCACCGTATCCGCGCTCTGCGGGACATTAGGCCGGACATCAAAGCTGGGGATCTGGGCGGCTTTGTAGAGAGCGAGAGCAACCTCTCCACTGAACTGGAGGACAATGCATGGATCTATGACGACGCCGTTGTCTGCAATAACGGCTACGCGGATCGGGGCGCTGTTCTTCGAAATGAGGCGATCGTGTGCGGCGACGGCTATATTTCCCATGGGGCTGTCGTGAGTGGACACAGCCGGGTCGAGGACAGCGCCTATGTGCGCGGCGCTGTCCTCAACGGCCACGCCCGGGCTTCCGGATGCGCTGTCGTGCGCTGTTCCCGGGAGAGCGGTCACCCCCCGATCCTCTCAGGCCACTGTGCAGTTTACGGGAACGTGTCTGGTGATGTGCGGCTGACCGGGAGCACAGTGATCATCAGCGGTGAGGAGATCTATAACGACACTCTGGACACCCTGGTCATCAGCGGCCAGAATCGTTCTGTTATCCGCCATCCCGCCAGGGATGAACTGGCGCCCCAGATACCGGAGCCGCAGCAGGAAAAGAAACAGCGAAAAGAGGTGGAGCGGTGAGCAACTTCTTTGAACAGGAGCTGTGGTATCTGTTCGGCGATGAGCAGGTCATCGACACTCCTTACTGTTCCGGACAGAGCTGTTACGGGACACTGGACAGGGATCTGCGGGTACGGATACAGTTTATCTCCACCCACATTTCCGGCCAGTACGATGCCCTGAAGCTGACTGTTTTGAACCGGATCAATGGACCGGTGGACATCCAGGTACTGAAACTGGGGGATATTCTGGGCAAGAAGCCCATCCCCGGCAACCCCAATTTCCGGGAAGGTGTGGCTCCCCACATCTGGGATAGCTATGGGAAATTCGAGTGGTACGCATATCGCCCCACAGAGGCCGACTATGAGACAGTCCGGCAGGCTGTGGGCCGTTATCTGGATGTGTTTCGGGACCGGACTCTGGAGCGGACCAGAAATGGCCCAAAACTGGTGTACATCTGTGCACCGCTCCGGGGTGACGTGGAAAAGAACATCAAGTTCGCCCGCCAAAAGGCCCAGGAGGTGTTCCAGGCGGGCGACATCCCTGTCTGCCCCCACCTGATGTTCCCGCCTATCGCTGACCCGGAGAATCCACAGCAGGATCAGGCAGCGCGGGAGATGGGTCTGCGGCTGGTGGAGTCCTGCCAGCAGGTCAATGTGTATGGCCCTGTACGAACACCGGGGATGCAGGCGGAGATCCATCATGCAAAGGAACTTGGTATCCCAGTGAAGGAGGAACAGCCGGAGATGAAGAAAACAAAGAGCCGCTCCAAACGTGGACAGGCCAGATAGGAGGTAACGATGGCAGAGATCAAGACAGTCACTGCCGATGACCTGCGGCAGATGGAGGATCAGGAGGGTCTTGTCCTCCAGGGCTGCGGCGGCGACCTTCAGGAGTGGGTAGACGGCATCAATGATCTGTTCACCGAGGCAGGTATCCTGCAATCGGGAAGCCGATTTGGAAGGGTATCAGTATTTCAGCAGGATGGCCTGACAAACCTGCTGTTTCCCTTTGAGGGTGTTCAGTTGGATGTGGGAAAGCTGGCTATATGGCGGCTCCAGACCCATGCACAGTTCGGCGGCACATGGCTCAGCGACTATGTCCCCAACCGGCTGGGCGGATTTGTCCAGGAACAGAGACCCACAAAGCCCAAAATGGCGCTGGTGGGCCGCGACGGGAATATCTTTTCTATTATGGGTACCGCCTCCCAGCTGCTTCAAATGGCAGGAATGCATGACCAGAATAGGGAGATGATCGACCGCGTTACCTCCTGTAGTGACTATAACAAGGCCCTGCATATCATCAGCGAGTATGTGGAGACGGAGCTGACACCGCCTCCCATCCACCAGAGATCCAATAAAAAGAAAGCGAGGGATGCCCATGAGCGATAACATGAGCGACAAGTGGAAGATCATCCAGGGAGACGCCCTGAAGGTGCTGGAGGGCTTTGCCCCCGGCACCTTCGATGCCGTCATCACCGACCCGCCCTACGCCTCCGGGGGACGCACTCAGGCGGAGAAAAACAAGTCCACTACATCCAAGTATTCCAGCATGGGAGAGAATGCGCCCCCTCCTTTCGAGGGGGATGCCAAGGACCAACGTTCCTGGACCCGCTGGGCGGCAGAGTGGCTGTATGAGGCTCGGAAGCTGTGTAAGCCCGGAGCGCCGGTGTGTATGTTCATCGACTGGAGGCAGCTCCCCGCTGCCACCGACGCCCTCCAGTGGGCGGGATGGATCTGGCGGGGTACCGCTGTTTGGGATAAGGGCAACAGCCGCCCCCAGAAGGGTCGCTTCCGCCAGCAGGCGGAGTACATCGTCTGGGGCTCCAACGGGGATATGCCCCTGAGCCGCCCGGTGCCCTGTCTGCCCGGTGTGTTCAAGTACGGCAATCCCCAAAATCGCATCCATCTGACCGAGAAGCCCCTTCAGCTCATGCGGGATGTGGTGAAGATCGTGGAGCCGGGTGGCCACATCCTGGACCCCTTTGCCGGTAGCGGCACCACGGTATTGGCTGCTGTGCTGGAGGGCTACACTGCCACTGGCATTGAAGTTACTGACGAGTACGCCCACCGGGCCAGGGAGCGGATCGCAAAGGAAGTGGGTGTCTACGAGGACTTGAGTGGAGTGGCATCTTAATGGAAAAGCAAACTTCGGCCAAATTTTTCCGAAAACCAACTCATGTGTTAGGTTTGATGGATAGTACCGCTATCATCCGCCCTACACCCTTTCGAATCATCAGAGAGATCATCCTCACAGATGCCCAATACCACCGTTTCCAGTCTGATCTGCTGGCAGAGCGGCCATACATCGCGGCCAGGACCAAGCTTACCGGCTATGACCGGGAAACTGGAGGATTCTGCTGTCTGCTAGTCACCAGCCGCAATCGGAAGGATGGTATCCTTGTGGATGCTGAGGGTTATCACTATGCCAGATACGCGGCTTATGTCCCAAACAAGCAGGCACTGGATCTGCACGGTGTGGTCCGGGATAATTTGGACTTAAAATTAAAAGAACGATGATTTCAAGAGTGGGTACAGCAGGGCATTTTGTGTATATGCCCTGCCGTTTATTTTTCACGGACGGACAGGGGCAGGGTGTCATGTATTGACACCCTGCTTCAGTTTTTTGCGCAGTTTCATCAAATAAGGGTGTCAATACATGGCACCCAAAGGAAGGAGGACGCATGGCGACCAAGGAGGGCCATCTGCAGCAGGAACAGCGTGGGAGTTTTTCTTTTGAGATGCGGCCCCACCGGGGCCGGGGCCTATGCCGCCCGCAGGCGGCGACGGCGCAAGCATAGCGCAAATGTACATTTTGCGCGCTTGCAGGGGATAAACCCCTGACCCCCATGCCGCCTGCGGGCGGATATTCGGAGTACAGAAGGAGAAAACAAGATTGACACCCCCTATTTAATAGGGTATAATTTGAATCGAAGGAGGAAAAAATGTGACAAGACTTTTTGTGGAGCTACCCTCCTTCCGAAATGACTGGAGGGCGCTCGGACTGGCGGATGGTGACTTACGTCGTCTACAGGAGGAACTGTTGACTGACCCGCAGGCCGGACGTGTCATGCAGGGGACTGGCGGCATCCGAAAGATCCGCTTTGCTTATGAGGGCCGCGGCAAAAGCGGCAGCATCCGGGTCATTTATATCGACTTCCCTGCTTATGGGAAATTGTATCTGTTGACTGCATATGCTAAGAATGAGGCGGAGAACCTGACCAAAGCAGAACGTAATGAATTGAAAAAATTAGTGGAGATCCTGGAACAGGAACTGCGTATGAAGGAATAGGAGGTGCTGGTATGGGAATGTTCGATAAGATCAAGACTGGTCTGGAAGAGGCTGTGGCCTATGAGCGGGGGGCGCTACGAGCAAAGACGACCAAGCTGTCTGTCCTGCCTGTGGACCATTACGAAGCTGATGAGATCCGGGAGATTCGGAAAAGCACAGGATTTACTCAGGCTGTTTTTGCACAGTACATGGGTGTCAGTGTAAAAACGGTAGAGGCATGGGAAGCTGGAAGAAACCACCCGGAAGGGACTGCCTGCCGCCTCCTGGCCCTGACTCAAAAAGACCCTGCCTTCCCCATCAAAACGGGGATCGTAGCTCGGTGATAGGATAAAGAAGATCGTAAAAGCCGCTGCTGGTGCAGCGGCTTTTTGCATACCAAAGGAAAGGAGCGTGAAGTCATTTCGGAACAGAGACACCATTTCCACATGGAATTGACACCGCAGCAATATGAACTGCTGTGTCAGCAGTCTAAACAGTGTGGCCTGAGCAAGCGGGTCTTTCTGGTGCGGCTCATCGAGGGCAAGCCAGTCAAGGCCCGCCCATCCCAGGAGATCAAAGCTCTGCGCACGGAGATCCACCACATTGGAAATAACATCAACCAGATCGCCCGCAGTGTCAACGCCGGGATCGCCAAGGCGGAGGATGCCAAGCGGGGGCTGTACCTGCTGGACCAGGTATATGAACTTCTCTATGAGGTGGCGAAAAAGTAATGGCCATCACCAAGATCCTGGCGCGGAAAGGGCGGCTGGATGTGGGTATCCGCTATGTCCTCAATGGGGATAAGACCCAGGAGCAGATCCTCACCGCCCACCAGGACTGTGACCCTGGCCGGGAACTGCGGCAGATGATGGAGACCAAGGCTCAGTACGGCAAGGAGGACGGCGTCCAGTACTACCACATGATCCAGTCCTTCCGGCCTGGAGAGGTGTCCTCGGAATTGGCCCTGGAGATCGCCCGGACGCTGGTGGAAGAACACCTGCCCGGCTACCAGGCCGTCATCGGCGTCCATGTAGATAAGGAACACATCCACGCCCACATCATCTTCAACTCGGTGAATGCGGATACTGGAGAGAAATACCACAGCAGCCCCCAGAGTTACTACCGGCAGATCCGGGCCATCTCGGACCGGCTGTGCCGGGAACATGGTCTGTCCGTCATCCTGGAGAGCCAGGGGGCCAGGGCGGTCAGCTATGCGGAGTGGCTCCGGCAGTCCAGGGGCCAGCCTACCTTCCGCGCCATGCTGGAAGCGGATCTCCAGGACGCCATCCAGGACGCCAACGACCTGGGCCACTTCTTCCTGCTCATGGAACACAAGGGCTGGGAGATCAAGCATGGCAACTGTTTGGGTTTCCGTCTCCGGGGCCAGGAGCGGTTCCTCATCCCTGGCAGGCAGGACCCCCGGTTCACTGAGGAGGGCATCCAGGCTGCGATCCAAGAGGAATTATCCGCCATCGACCAGGGCCTGCGGCCCGCGGTCATCCACCGGCCAGCGTACCGCCCCTTCAGGCCCCATCCCAAGTACAAGGGTTTCCTGGCACTGTACGTCCACTACCTCTACCTGCTGGGCAAGGCTAGGCAGCGGCAGTATCCGCCCCGCATGACGCCCCAGCTCCGGCAGGCCGCAGCACAGGCGGAGCGATACCGGCAGCGATTCTATTTCCTGCGGGATAACGATATTGCTACGCCGGAGGACATGGCGGCGTTTCTCACTCGCACGGAGGATGCGCTGGCCAGCTTGACAAAGCAGCGCACCATCCTCAATGTGCGGAAAAAGAAACGACAGGTGCTGTATACGGCTCTGGCGGATGTGGAGGCCCTGGCGATAGCCAAGGAGCTCTATGAGGATGGCGTATCTGGGATGGAGGAACAGTTCACCCGCTATCTGGATGCCGTCGAGCGGCTGGAGGGTTGCGGCTGCTCTAGAGAGCAGCTTCTCCAGGAAAAGGCGGAGGTTTACCAGAGGCTTGCCGAGGTGAACCGCCAGATCCGCCAAGAGCGGCAGAAGCTGGCTATATGCCGGGAGATCCAGAAAGAGGCGCCGCAAATGGAACGCAGTATCCAATATACAATGGAACCAGAGGAGGTGAGACACGATGAACGTAGGAGGCGGTGAGGCGGCAGACCAGATGGTGCGTATGATGCTGTCTGGGACCGAAGTGGCTGTCCGGCTGTCCGGATCGGCGCTGAAGAACCTGCTGGCCCTCTCCCTGGCCCTGGCCAGGAACCATAAGCAGCTCTCCGGGAAGGTCAATTTGGGTAAAATGCTGCGGGAGACCAGGGATCTGCGTCAATTCCCCATGACCCCGGAGCAGTATCGTCAGTTTGAAAAGCTGGCAAAAAAACAAAAGCTGCTGTTCAGCACCATTCGGGATCAGGACGAACGGGGCAAGCTGGTGGATGTGATCCTGCCGGTGACTGAGTTGGACCGGGCCAACCAGATCTTTGAGCGGCTGTTGTCCCAGGTATCCAGTCAGGAGAAGGACGTTTCCGACTTGCAGAAAGCCCCACAGGAGCGGCAGGACGTCCCTGTGCCTGAGCATCAGAAAGACCCGCCAAAAAAAGATTTTCGGTCGGAACGAGACTCACCCGATACAAGACCCAGATCCTCTACACCCAGCGAGAGCGCGGATATGAGGACGACCCATGACCGGCCCTCGGTTGAGGAACGGCTCAAAGGGTACCGGGAGAAGATGCGGAAGCAGTCTGTTCCGGCCAGACAGAGAACCAAAAATCGGACAAAAACGAAATAACAGGAAACGATCATACAGGCGATCCTTCTCACAGGGGGTGTCGGAACTCTTCCGACGCCCCCTCTTTTTGCAGTTTGGTGAGGTGATCGTTACTGAGATCTCCAATCAAATCAGGCGGCCTGCTGGTCTGCCTGTTCTTGTATATCCCCGTGGTCTGGGGCGCGCTGCTTCTAGCTCAATCCTTGGGAGGGGGGCTGCCGGAAATCATCGCCAAGCTGACCGATGCCCTTCGACATCCCTGGGTGGTGCGCTGGACGGACAAGAGCCTGCTGACCATCCTGGTCTGCACCGGCGCCTATGTCATGGCCCTGGCCCTGCACAGTGCGGAGCAGGGCCGCAGGCGAGACGGCGCGGAACACGGCTCGGCAGCCTGGGCCACACCCCAACAGGTCAACGCCCAGTTCTGCCAGAAGCAGAACAAGCTGCTGACCCGAAACGTCCGCCTGGGGCTGGACACCCACAAGCACCGCCGTTCCCTCAATGTGCTGGTCATCGGCGGCAGCGGCGCCGCCAAGACCCGCAGCTATGTAAAGCCCAACATCCTGGAGGCCAACACCAACTATGTCATCACCGACCCCAAATCGGAGGTGCTGCTGGCCACTGGTGGGTATCTCAAAAGCCAGGGCTATGACATCCGGGTGCTGAATCTGGTCAACCTGGCAGAGAGTGACGGTTACAACCCCTTCCGCTATATCCGGGATGAAAAGGACGCCCTCAAACTGGTGAACAATCTCATCCAGGCCACCACTCCCAAGGGAAGCCATGAATCGGACCCATTTTGGACCAAGGCGGAGACGGCGCTGCTCCAGGCCATCATCCTCATGTTGTGGCAGGAGGCTCCGGAGTATGAGCAGAACTTCTCCATGGTCATGCGGGTGCTGGAATACGCCGAGGTCAAGGAGGAGGACGAGGAGTATGTCTCCCCCCTGGATCTCCTGTTCCAGGCTATGGAACGGGAAAAGCCGGACAGTGTGGCTGTCCGGCAGTACAAGGTATTCAAGCTGGCGGCGGGTGATATATGCTCTAAGTGACTTCTTAATCATGATTGTGTCATGGTTAGTGAAGCAATCACTTAGAGCATTTTTGTTTCAGGAGGTACAGCC
>OGXF01001463.1_pt1 | contig 16818 bp, 17 predicted proteins | sample 1576191 | NCBI WGS metagenome assembly OGXF01 (sample SAMEA3541545, study PRJEB24748) | human gut metagenome | biome: human gut; feature: human-associated habitat; material: faeces | place: China | collected 2012
AGCAAATAAAAATGCCGGTCAGGCATTTTCTATGCCGCGACTATCTTCACATTTTCTTCTATATAAAATTTCTACTTTTCGTTTGTTTAGCTTTATAAATCAGAATCTTTGTTAAAGTACTCTTTTGTTAATTTCACTACAGTTCCCGATAACAGGAATACAGCAATTAAGTTTGGAATGGACATAAGTCCGTTAAATGTTTCTGCAATACTCCATAATAATCCAAGGTCTACCGTTGCACCGATGATCGCAACGAGAGAGTAGACGATCATAAATGGGCGGATCGTTTTTGTTCCAAAAAGAAATTCGATACAGCGAGAGCCGTAAAGTCCCCAGCCGATCGTGGTGGAGAATGCAAAGCAGCAAAGTGCAATGGCTGTGAAGATGGATACCCATCCACCGTAAGTTGAGGTAAATCCCTGAATAGTCAGTTCTGCGCCGGCGGCTGAGCCGTAAGGAATGTTGATTCCACTACATAAAATGATCAATGCGGTCAGTGTACAGATAACAATCGTATCAGCAAATACTTCAAAAATACCAAACAGACCCTGTTTTACAGGATGAGTGATATCGGCTGTTGCATGAGCGATAGATCCGGTACCAAGACCTGCTTCATTGGAGAAGATACCACGAGATACACCCTTTTTCATACTGGTAAATAATGATCCAACCATTCCGCCGCTAAATGCTGCCGGGTGGAAAGCTCCTTCAAAAATAGACCGAAATACTGCTGGTACATGCTGAATGTTTAAAAGAACAACACCAAGTCCAAGGATGAGGTAAAGCAATGCCATAAATGGAACTAAAGTTTCTGTTACCTTTCCAATTCGGCGGATACCGCCGATAAGAATCAGTCCAACGCCGATGGCGATAATGATGCCAATTACAAGATTGATTGTAGAAAGGCTTTCTGATGAAGCAAGGTTAAAGTTGAGCATCAGGGAATCAATCGCGGTTACGATCGTGTTGACCTGTGTTGCATTTCCTGTTCCAAATACAGTGAGGACACCGAAGAGAGAAAAGAGAAAAGCCAGCCAGTGCCAGTGTTTGGAAAGACCATTTTTAATGTAATACATCGGTCCTCCTACCCAGTCACCCTGAGAATTCTTTTCACGAAAATGAACGGCAAGCGTTACTTCAGAATATTTGGTACACATTCCAAGAAGGGCTGATATCCACATCCAGAAAACAGCGCCGGGACCTCCTATCGTAATCGCACCGGCTACTCCGGCAATATTACCGGTTCCTACTGTTCCGGCAAGTGCGGTACAAACAGCCTGGAACGGGGTGATCGATCCATCTGCGGCCTCAGATTTATCAAAAATTCGTCCCAGTGTATTTTTGATAGAATAAGGAAACTTTCGAATCTGAATGAATTTTGTTCGGAAACTGAGGAAAAGGCCGACACCAATGATGCAGATCATGGCAGGGATTCCCCAGATAAAGTTGTTAACAACACTGTTAACGGCTTCTATTGTTTTTAGCATTAGTACAGTCCCCCTTTAATTTACTAAAGCAAAATTATACCATTATTTTGTTAATTAACGCAAGAGTTTTGCCCTTGTTTTTTTCTTAAAATTGTTTTATACTGTAAAAAGTTCAATATAAGACCAGGGGAGCTTGTGATTTTAAGAAGCTGAGAGTAAGGTAAACCTTAGACCCTTGTACCTGTTTGGATAATGCCAGCGTGGAAGAAGTTGTAAAAGAGCTTTTAATAACAGAATGTATCAGGTGTTTTTTGGAGAACTTTTAATATGAATTTTTTATAAAGTTTTTTATATTTTATAAGAGAAAGCTTTGAGAATACCTGAGAATCATGCAAAAGCAGCGTCAGCATTTATTGCCGGCGCTTTTCTTTTTTCAGGTAAGGCAGCAAATGATATTTAAAGATATATGGAGGAATGAAAAATGAACGCAAGTGTAGCAATTCAGGTTTTGCCATCTGTGCAGGACGAAGAGGAAGTAATTCGTATTGTAGACGAGGTAATTGACTATATTAAATCAACCGGATTAAATTATTATGTAGGACCATGTGAGACATCAATCGAAGGAGATTATGATACACTCATGGAAATCGTGAAGAATTGTCAGTTAGTAGCTGCTAAGGCAGGCTGCAAGGCAATGAATACCTATGTTAAGATCTCTTATAAAGCGGAAGGAGATGTGCTGACTATTGACAAAAAGGTTACAAAGCATCACCAGTAAGCTTCCGGCAGCAGCAGCACTCTGTCTGTTAATTCTTCTCTGGCAGTTTTTATATCAGAGCGGGGCAGTTCCGGCGTATATGCTGCCGTCTCCGGTCCAGGTAGTAAAGGCACTTTTTACAGATCTTCCTACGATTTTAAGACATGCAGTTGTTACATTACAGGAAGCCTTTTACGGATTATGTATCGGTGTTGTACTGGCATTTGTTATGGCAACATTAATGGATCATTTTCGCATACTGAATAAAGCATTATATCCCATTATGATCATTACACAGACCATTCCAACGATTGCAATTGCCCCTCTCCTCGTGTTATGGATGGGATTTTATATGGCACCGAAGATTACGCTTGTCGTGATTACAACATTTTTTCCTATTACGGTAGGGTTACTTGACGGATATAAGAGTGTAGATAAAGATTCTATTGATTTGATGCGGGCAATGGGTGCATCAAAAGTGCAGATCTTTTTCCATGTGAAGTTACCGGCCGCATTACCACAGTTTTTCTCAGGATTAAAGATTTCTGCTTCCTATGCAGTAGTAGGGGCAGTTATTTCTGAATGGCTTGGCGGTTTTGAAGGACTTGGTGTTTACATGACAAGAGTGTCAAAGGCATACGCCTTTGATAAAATGTTTGCAGTTATTATTTTTATTGTGATCATCAGCCTTCTTTTAATGTTTGTAGTGAATCTGATTAAGACGATTTCACTTCCATGGTTAAGAGTAGAAAAAAAGGAAGCTGAATAGTAAGAAGTATAAGAAAAGTATATACAGGAGGAAATTATGAGAAAGTTGAACTGGAAGAAAGTCATTGCAGGAACTTTAAGTGCAGTTATGTTATTATCGGTAACAGCATGCGGTTCTGCTAACGGAAAGAATGAAAGTGCAAGTACAGAAAGCAACAAAAAGAATCTTACAAAGATAACATTTTGTCTTGACTGGACGCCAAATACAAACCATACAGGAATTTACGCAGCAAAAGCACTCGGCTATTACGAAGATGCCGGACTTGACGTAGAGATTGTGCAGCCACCGGAAAATGGCGCAGCAACTATGTGTGCATCAGGACAGGCACAGTTTGCGATTGAGGCACAGGATACAATGGCAGCAGCAATTGATTCAGATAATCCACTTGGGATTACAGCAGTTGCAGGATTGATCCAGCATAATACATCAGGAATTATTTCCAGAAAGGGCGACGGCATTGACAGTCCAAAAGGACTTGAAGGAAAGACATATTCTACATGGGAATCCCCAATTGAGCAGGCAACTTTAAAAACAGTTATGAAAGATGAAGGAGCGGATTTCAGTAAAGTAAAACTGATCCCTAACAACATTACAGATGAACCGGCTGCATTAAAAGCAAAACAGACAGATGCAATCTGGGTGTTCTATGGATGGGGCGGAATCAACGCGACAGTAGAAGGTGTTGACTGTGATTATTGGAATTTCAAAGACATTGATCCGGTATTTGATTACTATACACCGGTTATGATCGCAAATAATGATTTCCTGAAAGATTCACCAGATGAAGCCAAAGCTTTTCTTGCAGCAACAGAAAAAGGATATCAGTATGCAATAGATAATCCAAAGAAAGCGGCAGATATTCTTATTGAAGGCGATGATACAGGCTCTTTAAAAGGTTCTGAAGATTTAGTATATAAAAGTCAGGAGTGGCTTTCTAAACAGTATGTTGCAGATGCAGACAACTGGGGTGTGATCGATGAGACAAGATGGAATAACTTCTACACATGGCTTGCACAGAATAAGCTGACAACAAAAGATCTTACAGGAAAAGGATTTTCTAACGAGTATCTTCCATCTTCTAAGTAATTTTTCTAAATAATTTTTCCGGTAATGATTTGTTTATGAAAGGAAATGGATAAATGTGTCTTTTAAAAGCAGAACATATTACAAAGAAATATAGTGGAAGAACTATAATCAAAGATATTAATATTGAACTGAATCAGGGAGAATTAGTCTCTCTTCTCGGAGTCAGTGGTTCTGGAAAGACAACACTTTTCCATGTGCTTTCCGGACTAACAACGCCAGAAGAAGGGAAAGTATTCCTTAATGGAGAAGATATCACATCCAAACCAGGTCAGATCAGTTATATGCTTCAGAAAGATTTACTTTTTCCACATAAAAAAATAATCGATAATACAGCGCTCCCACTCGTACTTCATGGAATGAAGAAAAAAGAAGCGAGAGAAAAGGCGCAGATGTATTTTAAAGATTTTGGCTTAGAAGGGACAGAATATCAGTATCCTTCTCAGCTTTCCGGCGGCATGCGTCAGAGGGCAGCTCTTCTTAGAACATATTTGTCTTCCAATGGAGTAGCCCTTCTTGATGAACCGTTCAGCGCACTTGACACTATAACAAAAACAGCAATTCATAAATGGTATCTTGAAGTTATGCAGCATATTGATCTGTCTACAATTTTTATCACGCATGATATAGATGAGGCAATTTTACTCTCTGACAGAATTTATATCCTGAATGGAAAGCCAGGGGAAATACGTGATGAGATCGTGATAAAGGAAAAGAAACCACGAGCAGAAGATTTTTATCTTACAGATCAGTTTTTAGCGTATAAGAGAAAGATAATAGCAAAACTTTAGTTTAAAAAAGTGCCAGAATCTCTCCATTTGAACAAAAGTGCAGATGGAGAGATTTTACGAAGACGACATAAAGAAAACGAAAGAAAAACAGGAAACAATAAGCAGGAAATAATAAACAGGAAAAAGAAAGGATTTTTATGGAGTGTATACATTTGAACTTTTTGACAGATAATAAAGGAAAGAAGTTTCTTTCTCCATCCCTTCCGAACAGTGATCTGAATGGAAAAATACTTAAAGTAATAATTTCTGATGGCAGTACAAAAAGAGTTTATCCGGTTTTTCAGCAAAAAGCAGGGGTTTATGGGGAAGCCAGTGAATATATCCTTCGTCATGGGTGTGCCTGCTGTTCACTGACAACCGCATTGGCAGCTTTTGTGGAAAAGTATGCAAAATTAACACCGGACCAAACCATTTGCGAAATCGAGAAAAAACATTTTCCAAAAGAAGTTTATGAAAAAAATTACGGAAAAGTGATGGCAAGGCAGATGCCGGTATCTCTTTATGGCATTTCAGTAATTTTGAAAAAAGAAGGAATTTCCTGTGAATACGTAGGAAACTTTGAGGATAACTATGCCGAAAAGCAGATTATGGAACATTTACAAAAAGGCAGTCCTGTTATTATAGAAACAAGTAGAATGCGAAGAAAAAGCAGAAGAATCGTTCGCTTTTTTGATAAAAAATATGCGGGTTCTTATCATACAATGATTCTTCTTGGCGTTGATGAAGAAGGACAGGTGGTTTTTACAGATTCTGCAACAAGGGAATGGGCAGGAGAAGTACAAAGATTAAAAAGAGCAGACCTTTCTGAACTGATATCCTATATGTTTCCGCAGAAAAATACAGAGGATACGCATTTATATTTTAGCAGAAAGAAGAATACAGGAGGCTATATTTTACTTTATCAGGCTTAATTTTAACCGGTTGTTTACAAACGAAAGAAAATGATAAGGATTAAATAGCGATTCTTCAGATTATCTTCATTTTTTTCTCACAGACTGTTCACAATTTCCCGGTATGATAGAGACATCAAAAAAACAACAACGCTTTTTTGATAGATTTTTTTCATACTTTTCTCTCTTTAAGAACTGGCAATTGACCAGTTCTTTTTTTACTTTAGATTTCATTCTTTTTATTCCTTTTTTCAAGAATTCCAAAATCCTACTTGACAAAATTTTGAAGGTTTACTACAATAGGAGACATGATGCCTGTCCGCATATAACGGACATCATTTATATGAATTTCAGCGAAAGACGAAGACGGAAAGAAGTAACTTTTATTGATGCATTCCAGAGAGTGACCGGCTGGTGGGAGGTCATGTGCTAGATAGTAAGTGAATACATTCCTGAGTTGCACACCGAATGAGACCGATGTTTTTAGTAGGCTGTGACGGAGCAGCGGCCGTTATCCGCAGAGGCGTTGATTGACGCTTGTCTATGAGGCAGAACATTTTGTTTTGCGAAAAAAGGTGGTACCACGAAGTTATATCTCGTCCTTTTATTAGGACGGGATTTTTTTACTTTACAGGGAGTTTCATTGGAGAATTCCGTTGGGATACCCTGTTAAATAAAATAAGAAAAATAAATGGAGGTTTTTATGACAGTATATGATGAACTGGTTGCAAGAGGATTGATTGCACAGGTAACAGATGAAGACGAAATTAAGGAACTTGTAAACAATGGAAAGGCTGTATTTTATATTGGATTTGACCCAACAGCAGACAGTCTTCACGTAGGACATTTCATGGCTCTTTGTCTGATGAAACGTCTTCAGATGGCAGGAAATAAGCCGATTGCTTTAATTGGTGGAGGAACTGCTATGATCGGTGACCCATCCGGACGTACAGATATGCGTCAGATGATGACAAAAGAGACAATCAACCATAACGTAGAGTGCTTTAAGAAACAGATGAGCCGCTTTATTGACTTTTCTGATGGAAAGGCTATGCTTGTTAATAATGCGGACTGGCTGTTAGACTTAAATTATGTTGAGTTACTTCGTGAAGTTGGCGCTTGTTTCTCCGTTAATAACATGCTTCGTGCAGAGTGTTACAAACAGAGAATGGAAAAAGGTTTATCCTTCTTAGAATTCAACTACATGATCATGCAGAGCTATGACTTCTATGAGTTATACCAGAAATACGGCTGTAATATGCAGTTTGGTGGTAATGATCAGTGGAGCAATATGCTTGGCGGAACAGAACTGATTCGTCGTAAATTAGGACCGGATGCCGATGCTTATGCTATGACAATTACTCTTCTTTTAAATTCCGAAGGAAAGAAAATGGGTAAAACACAGTCCGGTGCCGTATGGTTAGATCCTAATAAGACTTCTCCATTTGACTTCTATCAGTACTGGAGAAATGTTGCGGATGCAGACGTTATGAAGTGTATCCGTATGCTGACATTCCTTCCATTAGAAGAAATTGATGCAATGGATAGCTGGGAAGGCAGCAAGTTAAATGAAGCAAAAGAAATTCTTGCATTTGAGCTTACAAAGTTAGTTCATGGTGAAGAAGAAGCACAGAAAGCACAGGAAGCTGCAAGAGCATTATTCAGCAATGGCGGAGATTCTGCAAACATGCCAACATGTGAAGTTTCAGAAGAAGACTTAAGAGACGGTGCAGTAGATATTCTCGCACTTCTTGTAAAATCCGGTTTAGCAGGAACACGTTCTGAGGCAAGACGTAATGTAACACAGGGTGGTGTAACATTAGACGGAGAAAAAGTAACAGACTTTAAAGCTTCTTATACATTAGACGACTTCAGCGGTGAAGGAAAAGTGTTAAAGAGAGGAAAGAAGAAATTTATCAAAATCGTAACAAAATAATTGTTTGCCTAAATATAGCGTATCGGTAAAGATTATCGCAGCATAGAAAATACGGATTCTATTTAGAGCCAAAGGTTCCGTCGCAGTAACGGTCTAACGACCGTAACTGCGATGGATTTTTTGTGCGCATTTATCTAAACCTTCTGTCTTAGACAAAAGACCGGCCTGGATACGCCGGTTTATCCTCAGCTGTGTCCCATACCCGCTGGTGATCCGTTCCAGATCTTCCTTTCTTCCTCGTTGATCTTGTAGAGTCTTTTCCGTCACTTCGGCTAATGTCTTTCCAGAGTCGTTCTTTGCAAAAAAGTTCGGCTTTTTTCTTTTGCTTTGCCACAGACTGGGGAAACAAAAAACAGCTTTTGGCACCGAGCGCGTTGTCTGAGCGGTAGCGAGTTTAGCGCGAATGGCGTTTCCATAAACGTTCGAAAGTTGAGTAGTAAAACGCAAGTCGTCTGCGATTATGCCATAGGTCCCACGCTTGTTCGTAAAAATATAGCAGCGATTCCATGCAATGCATGAATCCGTGCCATAGGGTAGGGCTGTTTTTGGTGCGACATCCCCTTTTGTCTGTTCTATTCAATTAAATCAGAAGTGCACTTTTTTTAGAAAAATACATATGTTGATATATAGAGGTAGAAGAAGGCGAGGGTATGTTTGATCTCATTTCGATATCGGAGGCAATAAAGCAGAGTTATGCATCTAAAGGCTTACTTGTCGATGTTCGGTCAAAAGAAGCATTTAAAAAGGGACATCTGCCAATGGCGGTAAATATTCCTTTTACAGATATTATGAAAGAAAAGTTTGATATAGAGGCAGATTTTAATGTAGAAAAAGAACAGCCGGTTTTTGTGTATTGTGATACAGGTTCCACAAGCATACTGGCAGCGAGAAAGTTGGATTCTATGGGAATTCACGCATATAATGTCGTTGGTGGGATTATGTTTTATAAAGGATATCTGGAAAAAGAGAAGAATGACTTATGGACGATGGTGCGTACTTCTTGACACAGAAACATTTCCTAAGTACAATTATAACTATTAAGAAATATTTTTTAAAGATAAAAAGTGTATCTATATGAAGTTAAAAGAAAGATATAAAGAAAAATATAAAGAAACATATAATGAAAAGATACAGTTAATGGAGGAAAGATGGGCAACAGATATGAATTTATAGCACCTTGTCATTTTGGACTTGAGGCAGTGTGTAAGAGAGAAATCGCTGATCTGGGATACGAGATTGTGAAGGTGGAAGATGGAAAGGTAACGTTTGCCGGAGATATGGAAGCCTTAGTAAGAGCGAATATCTTCTTGAGAACAACCCAGCGAATTCTTTTAAAAGTGGCAGAATTTAAGGCTGTAACTTTTGAGGAACTGTTCCAGAATGTCAAGAAAGTTCCATGGGAAGAGTATTTCCCATCAGATGCAAGATTCTGGGTAACAAAGGCAACTTCCGTAAAGAGCAAGTTATTTAGCCCTTCAGATATTCAGTCTATCGTAAAAAAAGCGATGGTTGAGCGCATGAAGGAACATTATCATATTAACTGGTTTGAAGAGGATGGCGAAGATTATCCAGTTCGAGTGATTATTTATAAGGATGTTGTGACGATCGGACTTGATACTTCCGGAGAAAGTCTTCACAAAAGAGGTTACCGCCGTATGGTAAGTAAGGCACCAATCGAGGAAACACTGGCCGCAGCACTTATTAAACTTACCCCTTGGAACAAGAATCGTATTCTTGTAGACCCATTTTGCGGAAGTGGAACATTTCCTATCGAGGCAGCAATGATGGGAGTGAATATCGCACCAGGAATGCATCGGGAATTTCAGGCACAGAGGTGGGAGAATATTGTATCTCCGAAGCTTTTTGCAAGAGGATTTGAAGAAGCAGAATCTCTGGTAGATTTAAGTGTGGAGATGGACATTCAGGGATACGATATTGATTCACAGATCGTAAAGGCGGCAAGAGAGAATGCGAAGAGAGCCGGTGTGGATGGACTCATTCATTTTCAGCAGCGACCGGTTCATCATTTAAGTCATCCAAAGAAGTACGGATTTGTTATTACGAATCCTCCTTACGGAGAACGTCTAGAAGAAAAAGAAGATCTTCCGGCGTTATATCGTGATATGGGAAAAGCTTTCGCAGGACTTGATGGATGGTCAGAATATGTTATCACAGCTTATGAGGATGCAGAACGTTATATCGGAAAGAAAGCAGCGAAGAACCGTAAGATTTATAACGGAATGATGAAGACATATTTCTATATGTTCCCAGGTCCAAAGCCGCCAAGGAGAAAGAAGCCAGAGCAGGCAGAAGCGTAGTGGCTTAGTGACTGTCATATGATGCAGTTAACAAGCAGATATTAGAAGTCATATAGATAAAGTATGAGCTTTGTAGGAGGCAGAATTTTGAAGAAAAAGTTAATATTTGCCACTGGAAATGAAGGCAAGATGAAGGAAATTCGCGAAATCCTCGGTGACTTGGATTATGAGATTCTCTCGATGAAAGAAGCCGGAGTCGATGTAGATATTGTAGAGGATGGAACAACATTTGAGGAAAATGCCATCATTAAAGCAAAAACGGTGATGGAGGCAACAGGAAGTATTGTTTTAGCAGATGATTCCGGTCTGGAAATTGATTATCTTAATAAAGAACCAGGTGTGTATTCTGCCCGATACATGGGAGAGAACACATCATATCGTATTAAGAATCAGATTATTTTAGACAGACTGCATGGAGTTCCGGATATTGTAAGGAGTGCCCGCTTTGTCTGTGTTATTGCAGCGGCATTTCCGGATGGGACGATAGAGACTCGCAGAGCAACCATTGAAGGAAGAATTGCACAGGAGCCAGCCGGAGAGAATGGTTTTGGTTATGATCCTATTTTCTATCTTCCGGACAGAGGCAAAACAACTGCTCAGCTTTCAGCAGAAGAAAAGAATGAAATCAGTCATCGTGGAAAGGCTTTACGCCAGATAAAGGAGATTTTGTAAATAGATGAGTGAAAATAAAATGAGAATTTTGGTAATCAGTGATTCGCATGGACGTAATGATGATGTGGCAGGAGTAATCGAGCAGGTTGGACCAATCGATATGCTCATCCATTGTGGAGATGTAGAGCGAGGAGACGATTATATCTGTTCATTGGTAGATTGTCCGGTACATATGGTTTCCGGAAACAACGACTATAATCTTGATCTTCCTGCACAAGACATTTTTAATATTGGCGATTATAAGGTACTGGTTGTTCACGGACATACTTTTTACGTATATCGCGGTGTAGAACGCTTAAAGCAGTATGCACTTCAAAATAATATCGATATTGTTATGTTTGGTCATACGCATAAACCATACATCGAAATCGATGAAGATGTAACGATATTAAATCCGGGAAGCGTTTCTTACCCAAGACAACTTGATCATATGCCAACATTTCTCATTATGGAAATCGATGATGAAGGCGAGGCCCATTACGGACATGGATATTATAAATCCAAATTTACCGAACTGAAAATTTAAAAAATAATATAAATGTACTCGTGCAAGAAAGACTCAGAGAGTACATTATAATGGAAAAGGGTGCACATTGCAGCATCCTTTCCATTTTTTATGTATATAGAAAGGGATTATTTTATGAAAAAAGGAGATATTTTTGAGGGAAAAGTCATCCGAACCGAATTCCCTAATAAAGGAATTATAGATATTGAGGGGCAGAAAGTAATCGTAAAAAATGCGTTAGAAGGTCAGGTAGTACGCTTCTCCATTAATAAAAAGAAACGAGATAAAATCGAAGGAAGACTTCTTGAAGTCATCGAGCCATCCCCGATAGAACAGCCAGCAGCATGCAAACATTTTGGCATCTGCGGTGGCTGCCGTTATCAGAATCTTTCTTATGAACAGCAGCTTGACTTAAAGAAACGCCAGGTAGAAGAATTAATCGAGAAAAGCGGACTTTCCTTTGCTATCGAAAATATTTATGGAAGCCCGATCACAGAAGGCTACCGAAACAAGATGGAATTCACATTTGGTGACGAAGAAAAAGATGGCCCGCTTGCTCTTGGAATGCATAAGAAAAATAGTTTCTATGATATCGTAACATTAGAGGACTGTCGCATCGTAGACCCAGATTTCAATGTACTTCTCCAGGCAATCTTAAAATACTTTAAAGAAAAAGGAGAAACCTACTTCCACAAAATTCGTCACGAAGGATTTCTCCGCCACCTCGTAATGCGTCGTTCTGTAAAAACAGGAGATATTTTAATTAATCTTGTCACTACAACACAGAGCAGACTGGACGAATCTGAATTTGTCAATATGATTCTCTCCCAGAAAATTGATGGAAAAGTTGTTGGAATCTTGCATACATTAAACGACAACCTTGCAGACGTAGTACAGAGCGATGAAACAAAAACACTTTACGGACAAGATTATTTTTATGAATACCTTTATAACATGCGTTTCAAAATCTCCCCATTCTCCTTCTTCCAGACAAACACCTTAGGAGCAGAAGTCCTGTATGATCAGGTAAGAGAATACGTTGGGGAAACAAAAGATAAACTCGTTTACGACCTTTACACCGGAACCGGAACGATCGCACAGATGCTTGCACCCGTAGCAAGTAAAGTAGTCGGTGTCGAAATCGTAGAAGAAGCGGTGGAAGCCGCCAAAAAGAACGCAGTGGACAACCACTTAGACAATTGTGAATTCATTGCCGGCGATGTCCTGAAAGTTGTGGATAACCTAACCCAGAAGCCGGATATTCTCGTACTTGACCCTCCTCGTGACGGAATCCATCCAAAGGCTTTACGAAAAATCATTAACTTTAACGTAGACGAGATGGTATATGTAAGCTGCAAGCCAACTAGCCTTATGAGAGATCTGCTTGTATTTAAAGAAGCAGGATACGAGGTCAAGAGATGTTGTTTAGTTGATATGTTCCCTGGAACGGTGCATGTTGAGACGGTTGTTCTTTTGTCCCAACAAAAACCAGATGACACGATAGAGATCGACTTAGACCTGGACGAGCTGGATGCCACCAGTGCCGAGTTGAAAGCAACCTATCAGGAAATCAAAGATTATGTGCTGAAAGAATTTGGCTTGAAGGTTTCAAATTTATATATTTCTCAGGTAAAACGCAAATGTGGAATTGAAGTGGGAGAAAACTATAATCTTCCAAAATCAGAAAATGCAAGAGTTCCACAATGCCCGAAAGAGAAAGAAGATGCTATCAAGGCTGCCCTGAAATATTTTGCGATGATTTAAGGACATCGCTGATTTCAAGGAGGAATAACACATGAAAAGCACATTTGAAAAAATGGGTGGAACCTACACACTGGGAGCAGACGGAATTTACTATCCGAATCTTGTCAGTACAGATGAAGAACCGCATTATGGGAAATATGGAATGATGCGGAAAACATATCTGAAAGAGCATCGTCCGGCAATGTATTCACTGTATATGCTGGAAGACAGACTGACAGAACATCTGAATACTGTGGACGATGAAGCACAGGAGAGAATGGATATTCTGGTGAGTCAGATGATGGAGAAGCAGGGCATTACGGAAGAATTGAAAGCTCGTGACCAGATGGAATGGGTTAGAGCGGTAAATAATGCCCGGAATGCTGCAGAAGAGATTGTGTTGAAAGAATTAGTGTATATTTAAAGCGTGGAAAGCTCCTTCGGGAGCTTTTCAGTGTTTGTAAGAGTTTATATAAAATGGGCTAAGAAGGTGGTATGATCAAAATAACAGATTAAAATTTATATTAAGAAATGAATTTAAAATTTTTAATTATGAAATAAAACGTAAGATAATTTCAGAGGTGAGAATAATGGATAGAATTGCATTAGTAATCGGTAATTCTGATTATTCAAATGTAGGGAAATTGAATAATCCTAAGAATGATGCTGACGATATTGCTAGTATTTTGAATAAATTAAATTTTGATGTTACAAAAATAATGGATGCAAATTTAATAGATATTCAAAAATCTGTTAATGATTTTTTACAGGCATTAGATGAATATGCTGTAGGGGTATTTTTTTATGCAGGGCATGGTATGCAAATCGACGGTAAAAATTTTATCGTTCCTATTGATTTAAAGTTAAGTGATAAAAGCAAGACAATGGTCTCTTGTTATTGTTTAAATTCGCTGTTAGAAGGTGCATCTTCATATAAGGGAAAAACATTAATATGTATATTGGATGCATGTCGAGATAATCCTTTTGCTATGGGGAGGGGATTTTTAACAGGCTTTGCGCCATTTAATAATCCACCTAAAGGTATTATGATTGCTTATTCTACAAGCGCTGACTGTAGTGCATTTGATGGACAATGTAGTAATGGATTATATACACAAGTTTTAAAAGATGCTATGCTTATTCCAAATTTGAAAATTGAAGAAATGTTTAAATTTGTTAGAAATAAAGTGTCAGAAATATCAATTAGCCAATACGGAGAAGAACAGCTTTCATGGGAATATTCTTCGTTAGTGGGAGACTTTTATTTTTCTGTTACGCCACAACCAGTCAATGAACAGGTTACTGATGAGAAAATATATGAATTCATATGTGCTCGTCGAAAATCTTATGAGAATGCTTCGGATAATATTTATGATATTGAATGTTTGCCATATATAGATGCCTATAATAAATATCATATACCAATTATTAAAATTTTACGTGCATATTCAAGAGTAGATTATTCAAAAAGAGGATTTCAGTTTTCGGATGCTACTATAGATCAGTTAAACAGCAATTATTTGTCATCATGGGGATTTATACAGAAATATGGTAGATGGTATTATAAAAATCATTACGTTGAGATGGGAGATTTATTGCCATTGCCCGAGGAATTAGAACCTAAACAACCTATTAATGGAAAGGAATTGAAGATTGAAGCTTCATTGAGCTGGAAAATGAATGATGGAAAGATAAGATTTCAAGTATCTTCTAATATTCCAGAGGAAACCCCATTAATGTTTACATTACGTGGCAAAGAATATACAGCTCAATGTAAATCTGTAGCAGGTAATAGAATTTCAATAAGTGAATGGTTTAGTGACAGAGGTAATCCTATGAAAAATGGATTTTATACTATAGATGTGTCATGTCCGATATATAGTGTATTGCCAGAAAAGATAAAGAAAATATTTGGTGAACGTAATAGAAATATATGTGGACAATATGTTAAATTTGAACCAGTGGGAGGAAATACGATTCATTTTTCGTATGGATTAGTTCTTAAAAATAGTAAAGTTCAAGTTATTGATATGCAACAAAGAATCTCAGCATTATAATGAATGTGGTTTTATACAAGAAAACATGGCAGATTGTAACTGGTTAAAGTGAATTGGGCGTATGGAACTTTTAAATCCATACGCCTTTTAAACAAGAGAGTTGTAAGAGCATATTATCTACTCGATGATGATTATAATTCCATATCATATGACCTTTTCTTAGCTCTGGCAGGCTGATTTCGCCGCATCTCCTGTTTCCTCTGATATTCAAGTTCCCAGGCACGATGGGAAAAAACATCAGGATCTTCCACATTGAGATAATCTACCTCATTGGCGGCAATATCACGGCGGTGATAGTCATAATACTTACCAAAAGTACCTTTGAGCTGCTCGATCAGCTTATCCCGGAAATCAGGACGTATCTGGATTCTGGTGTCCAGCAATTCTGTATACTGTTCAGGTTCAGGACGAAATTTTTCTTCCCGGAAAGCATCGGCGTCTTTTTTAAGCTGCTTTTTAAGGGAGATGTCCTGAGAATCCAGGATATCAAGATTGCTATTCATCTGGTCATATTTTTTGGATAGATTCGTCATATCTTTATCAGTGGAGCATTGTGCCTGGAAGATTAGTTGCTCTTTCCTTGATTTCAGTTCTTCAATTTCTTCCGTAACAGTGGTAAGCTGCTGATTCAATTTTATATGCTGGATGGGATTCAAAATACTGGTTTTCTCTTTTTCTACATTCAGCTCTTTCCGTTCTGTAACTTTAGCTTTGAGTTTCTTTTTAACGGTGTTGTATTTATTCAGTATTGGATTAAAATGATTCATCCAATCATGAATTACTTCTTTTTGCATCTCATTATGAAGTAAATGATATTGTGTAAAAATCATATGATTTCGGATAGTTTCCATTGTTTCTGCAATTACAGGAATAGAATTTTTGACAGCTTGAGCCAGTTTCTCTACCTGAGCTTTTAATTCCCGGAGCATTTGGTTATCTGCACGAATCTGGCGGTTGATTTCACAGCGGTCAGCTATCATTCCTTTCTTTTCCATGTTTTGAGCAATATAGCCTTCGTGGATGGTCGGCTGTTCGGTGATTCCCTGATCTGCAAAGCTGCGGTGATCAATGGATGCATTTATCTGATTGTGGGCAAGCATTTCATTTACAGTATCTGCCCAGTTTGCTCTCCAGATACAGAGTTGCTCATCACTGTTCCATTGTTCAGAAATGGGATTCTGTCTGCCATAGCGGCTGCTTTTTGGATGCTTGTCGATGCGGTCATAGCCTTTTTCCTGTGCGACAGATGCGGTCATATAAACTTTCTTTTTCCCAACTTTATATCTGTATTGCTTTTCCCAGCCATCTTTTTGAGCAGCTTTGAATTCAGTAGCTGTAAATCCTTTTTCTTCTCCATTTTTTATGCAGAGATATTCTTTTTTTGTTTTATACTGCCATGTTCCGTTTTCGTTCAGTGGACGGACGGTAAGCAGAATGTGTGCATGAGGATTGTGTCCATCCGTATCGTGAATAGCAAAGTCAGCGCACATGCCCATATCTACAAAGTTCTTTTGAATAAAATCTTTTAGAAGAGAAATATTACTGTCCTTATCTAATTCAACGGGAAGTGCGACAACAAATTCCCTTGCCAGTCGGCTGTCTTTTGTTTTTTCTGCAGCTTCCACAGCATTCCAGAGTTGTTCACGGTCTTTCCATTCTGGTGAAGCCATCGGTGGAAGCAATACTTCCTGATAAATGAGTCCATGCTTTCTGGTGTAATCATGCTGGATGCCATCGTAATCATTGTACATCCGGCTGCAGCTCATATAAGCAGAAGCTGCGACAGCGGAACGTCCGGAACCACGGCTGACAACTTTGGCTTGCATATGATAAATTGCCATATCTGGCACCTCCTTTCGATGTTGCCTGC
>OGXF01001469.1_pt1 | contig 16759 bp, 10 predicted proteins | sample 1576191 | NCBI WGS metagenome assembly OGXF01 (sample SAMEA3541545, study PRJEB24748) | human gut metagenome | biome: human gut; feature: human-associated habitat; material: faeces | place: China | collected 2012
GGAGAAGCCGATGAGACGAATGCGTTTAACATCGTGTGCAAGGACAAGACGCTCGACAAAGGGCGCATGGAAAACGGCGTGGCTATGGTGCCGCTCCGTGAGGTCGGCGAAGCCCTCGGCTACACCGTGACGTGGGACATAGAGAACCGTCAGGCGAAGATGAACAACGGCAAGGTTATGACGCATATAAACATCGGTGAGGATTCCTATATCCGTTCGGTGATGAACGGCGATGGCACGGAAGCACCGGTTTCGTTCGGCGCGGCGCCGTATTTCGCTGATGGCAAGACGTGGGTTCCGGCAAAGCTGTTTGAACTGCTCGGAGAACAGGTTGAAATGAAGGGGAATGCGCTGTATCTCGGTGGAACGGAGAACTAAATACGAGAAAGGATGACCGCCATGAAACGAAAGTGGAAAGCCTGCCTGTGCATAGCCGCGTTCCTGCTGGCCGTGCTGCCGGTCTCCGCAAGTGCGGATTCCGGCCCGAAACCGCAGATCACCATTCAGGTGCAGAATGCGCCGCCGGGAACGTGCTGCATTGATCTGCAGACATTCGGTTCTCCGAAAGAGGACTGGTTCGATAATCTGGAATGGAACCATATCGACCGTTCTACGCTGGACAAGGATATGGTTGTGGCGCTGGAAAATGCCTGTCCGAGCGACCGGCATTATGTGATGCTGCACGGTACGAATGCACCTGTGAATTTTGAGCAGACAAGTGATAACAATGCGACGTTTGGTTATTTCGGCGTGCCGAATATCTTTTGGATTGCCGTGTATTCGGCTGAGACCGGTCAGGTGCTGGTTTCTGAGACGCAGTTCCGTGACCAACTGCAGCAGTCGTATACAATCGACTACCTCACCGGTGAGGTGAGGGCTGGAAGTGCCATGTTGAGTTATCTCAAACAGTTCGCGTCCTCGCTGCTGCCGACGCTGCTGCTTGAGGGAATCCTGCTGCTGCCGTTCGGCTTCTGGGACAGGCGCAACGCAAAGCTGTTCCTCGGCGTAAACATCGGCACACAGCTGCTGCTCACGGTCGTAACGGCGGTCTGCATGCGGATTGGCATGCCATTCTACCGGTATCTGGTATTTGCGCCGCTTGAGCTTGTGATTTGGATCATCGAGGCCGTTATTTACCGCAAACGGCTGCAGACCCGGCGGGAGACGGCTCATCCGATCACTTACGCGCTGTGCGCCAACGCACTGAGTGCAGCCGCAACTTTGTTCAGCGTGCACATGATATTTCCGTGGGTTTGAGTGAAAAGAACCTGTCAATCGACAGGTTCTTTTGCGTATTTCGGCATTTTGTGGTATGCTATACGGAGCAAAGGAGGCGAGCGGCCGTGTCAGCCAAAGCATACTATCATCTGCCCGGATTGTTTGAATTTTACGAGTTTTACCGCGCATTTCTGCCGTTATACCGCGCAAATCGTGACTGGTTTTACGACTGGTGCGAGATTGGGTCCATTTACGGCGCACCGGCGGACTGCCTCTGGGGAGGCGGACGAGCGGGTTTCGGTGAGTGCGGCGCACGCGAAGCGCTGGCTCTGGCACAGGAGTACGGCGTTTCCGCGCGGCTGACATTCAGCAATTCGCTTCTGCGCGAGGAACACCTGTCCGACCGCAAATGCAATGCACTCTGCGAGCTGTTTTCGCAGGCAAACGGCGTGCAGAACGGCGTAATCGTGCATTCCGAGCTGCTGACCGACTACCTGCGGACGCGGTATCCGGCGCTGTACCTCGTGTCGTCCACAACTAAGGTGCTGACCGATTTTGAAGATTTCCGGCACGAGCTGGACAGGGAAGAATTTCGGTATGTCGTGCCGGATTTTCGATTAAATAAACGGTTTGAGGAATTAAACGCCTTGTCGCAGGTGCACAAAGATAAGGTGGAATTTTTGTGCAATGAGTGCTGCTGGTTCGGGTGCAGTGACCGTAAGCAATGCTACGAGGTTGTCAGCCGCAAAAATCTCGGCGAGGACTGTGAGCACCGGTGTAAAGCACCGGATGCACAGAGCGGCTATCGGTTCTCCAAGGCGATGGAAAATCCGGGGTTCATCGGCGTTGATGCTGTTCTGCGGACGTATCTGCCAATGGGATTTTCGCAGTTCAAGATCGAGGGCAGAGGACTGGGAAGCGCGCTGATCCTCGAGTTTTTGCTGCATTATATGACAAAACCGGCGTATCAGCTGCGCGTGAGAGAAGAAATTTATCTGGATAATATGTTAGACCTGTTTTAACGCATAAGAAAAGAACCTGTCGTAAGACAGGTTCTTTCAGTCTGTCGATAAAGTCAATCTATCGTTTTTACCTTTCGTGCGGCAGCACGCATAAAATAGAATTTGCACAGCAAATTCATAATTCCCGGGGGCGTGTACCTCGGGAATTATACAAGGGACGAAAAATTGTGCCCGTAGGGCGCGGCTTTTCGTCAAGATTCGATTGAAAGCGTGGTTTCAATCGAGAGGCTGCCGTAAGACAGGTTCTTTTTCGCATAAGCAAGCAGAAATTACTTGTTCTTATTCTTAATGTATTCGTCCATCGCAGCTGCAGCGCGCTTGCCTGCCCCCATGGCGAGGATAACGGTAGCCGCACCGGTAACAGCGTCGCCGCCGGCGAATACGCCGTCCTTGGAGGTGATGCCGTGCTCATCGTCAGCCACGATGCAGCCCTTGCGGTTGGTATCCAGACCCGGAGTCGTGTGACGGATCAGCGGGTTCGGGCTGGTGCCGATCGCCGCGATAACGCAGTCCAGGTCGAGCACAAACTCGCTGCCCTCGACTGGAATCGGACGGCGGCGGCCGGATGCATCAGGCTCGCCAAGCTCCATCTGCTGGCACTTGAGGCCGGTGACGTTGAAGTTCTCGTCAGACAGCACCTCGAGCGGCGCGGTCAGGAACTTGAACACAACGCCCTCTTCCTTCGCGTGGTGAATCTCCTCGAGACGGGCCGGAAGTTCCTTCTCGGAACGGCGGTACACGATGTAAACTTCCTCGGCGCCCATGCGCTTTGCACAGCGGGCGGCGTCCATGGCTACGTTGCCGCCGCCGACTACTGCAACCTTCTTCGCGTGGTAGATCGGGGTGTCGGCGTTTTCCTTGTACGCCTTCATCAGATTGATGCGGGTCAGGTACTCGTTTGCGGAGTAAACGCCGTTTGCGTTCTCGCCCGGAACACCGATAAAGGTCGGCAGACCGGCACCGGAGCCTACAAAGATAGCCTCGTAACCGTCGCCGAACAGCTCATCGATGGTTTCCGAGCGGCCGACAACGAAGTTCAGCACAAACTCAACACCGAGGTCCTTCAGCGTGTCGATTTCCTTCTGCACGATGGTCTTCGGCAGACGGAACTCCGGAATGCCGTACATCAGAACGCCGCCGGCGGTGTGCAGCGCCTCGAAAACGGTAACTTCGTAACCCATACGAGCCAGATCGCCTGCACAGGTCAGACCAGCCGGGCCTGCACCAACGATGGCAACCTTGTGACCGTTGGATTCCGGCTTTACTGCCTTCTCGGTGCTGTTTTCGCGCGCATAGTCGGCAACAAAACGCTCCAGACGGCCGATTGCTACAGCCTCGCCCTTGATGCCGCGTACGCAGTGGCACTCGCACTGGCTCTCCTGCGGGCAGACACGGCCGCAGACAGCGGGCAGTGCGGAGGTTTCCTTGATCTTGGCAGCCGCCTCGAGGAACTTGCCCTCGGCAACCAGAGCGATGAACTCCGGGATCTTAACCTGTACCGGGCAGCCGGTCATGCAGGGCTTGTTCTTGCAGTTCAGGCAGCGCTGCGCTTCCTCGACCGCCATTTCAGCGGTGTAGCCGAGCGTTACCTCTTCAAAATTCTTATTGCGGACGTCCGGCGCCTGCTCGGGCATCGGACACTTTTTCGGATTCATATTCGGCATCTTACTTGACCTCCTTCTTGAACAGATTGCAATGCTCCTCGCGGCGCTCTACAGCCGCGCGCTCCTGTGCCTTGTACATGGCACCGCGGCGCATTGCACTGTCAAAATCAACGAGGTGACCGTCGAAATCCGGGCCGTCAACGCACGCGAACTTGGTCTCGCCGCCAACGGTAAGACGGCAGCCGCCGCACATGCCGGTACCGTCAACCATGATGGTGTTCATGGAAACGATGGTCTTGATGCCGTACGGACGGGTGGTCTCGCAGACAAACTTCATCATAATCATCGGGCCGATTGCGATAACGGCATCGTACTGGTTGCCCGCGTCGATCAGCTCCTTGAGCACCTGTGTAACCAGAGCCTTGCGGCCGTTCGAGCCGTCGTCGGTCACGATGTGCAGGTTGGTGCAGGCGTTCTTCATCTCGTCCTCGAGGATGATGATGTCCTTGCTGCGGAAACCGGCGATCAGGTCAACCTCTGCACCCATTTCGTGCAGCTTCTTGGCCTGCGGATATGCGATAGCGCAGCCCAGACCGCCGCCGACAACAGCGACCTTCTTGAGACCCTCGAGCTCGCTCTCCTTGCCGAGCGGACCGACAAAATCATGCAGGCAGTCGCCCTCGTTCAGCGCGCCGAGCGCCATCGTCGTTGCGCCGACCTCCTGGAAAATGATCGTGACGGAACCCTTTTCGCGGTCAAAATCTGCGATCGTGAGCGGAATACGCTCGCCTTCTGCGCTGACACGCAGGATGATGAACTGACCCGGCTCTGCCTTGCGGGCAACGTGCGGTGCCTCGATCACCATCAGCTTGGTGTTTGCGTTCAGCGTTTGCTTTTTCAAAATCTGATACACTCTTTTTCGTACCTCCTTGCGATTGTCGCATCGAACATTTTACATTATACTGTATCACTTTAAGCAACGCAAGTGAAAATGAAAAATCAGCAGTAAAAATGGGCAGAATCGATGAAAACACACCTTGTTTGTCAAAAAATTAACTGGTTTGACGAAAGCTTCACAAAGCCGGACGGCAGTAAAACAGCACAATGTCGCTTTTCGGAACCCAGCCGCAGGCTGTGCGCGTGCGTACATGACACCAGCCGTTCTGCTCGCACAGGATGAACAGGCGCGCACCGCTTGCTGCACTGCCGACAATCGGCGCGGAGCGAACCGGATCGGAGTGCAGCAGGAGAAGCGCGCCGCGCGGCTCGGCGCAGGCCGTGCGAAACGCAGGCGATACATATATAACAGGGGACATAGGGCACCTCCAAATCTTGTCACAGCAGACTATGATGGAAAATGGAAAATTGATAATGGAGAATTGAGAATGATTGATTGTATATGCTGTTAATGGTATAATTATTGTATCTTAAAAAGGTGGCGAGAAGCATGAGTTCTACTACGAAGCACCGTAAAGAGATGAAATGGTCTAAATCGGTTCCGGAATCGTTTGCACCGTTAGAATATGATGAAGATATTGAAATTGAATTGCCGCGGTCAGTAAAAATTTGTCTGGGGCATAAGCAGGATAGAAATTGTTCTATAATGGATTACGAAAGTATGCTGCCGGTGGAACACAAACGTGTGAGTGGTGGCGTAGTTGAGCGACATGTTATCCCGGAAACAGTGATAATAACACTTCGCAAAATAGCTCAGAAAAAGAGAATTACGCGTAGGGAATATGCGGAGGTAATAGATTTTATAATGACTTGTCCGCGAATATCTAAAACGCTTCGTAATAAATTTAGAGCGCAAAAGATTGGTGTGCTGGAAGTATTTCGGATAGCCGGTTTATTTACAATAAGGTTATGAATTATTACCGTAGGGCACCCATGTCCGGCGGAGAAGGGAAAGATTTACGAGGATTATAGATGGTCTGCCACAAAAGCAACGAAAAAAGACGTGTTTTTCTACTGATTTCGCTGAAATTTAGGTTGCATTATTATAGAACGCGCTGTATAATAATCAATATTAGAAAGAGATGCCCGTTTTGCACGGGTCAAATCGGAAGGAGTTAACACAAATGAAGAAGTTTTCCATTGCTATGCTGAGCATGGTACTGGCAGGTTCTATGCTGCTGACCGGCTGCGGCGGCTCCAAGACCGCTGATTCCAGCAGTGACGCACAGGATTCCACCACCTCTACCTCTGCGGACGGCGGCACGCTGCGCATGGGCACTAACGCTACTTTCCCGCCGTACGAGTTCGTTGGCGACGACGGCAACGTACAGGGCATCGATGCGGACATCGCTGCTGCTATCGCTGACAAGCTGGGCATGAAGCTCGAGATCACCGATATGGAGTTCGATTCCCTGATCCCGGCGCTGCAGAGCGACACCATCGACGTGGCGCTGGCTGGCATGACCGTTACCCCGGATCGTCAGGAGAACGTAGATTTCTCGGATTCCTACGCAAAGGGCGTTCAGGTCATCATCGTTAAGGACGGTTCCGATATCGCTTCTCCGGATGATCTGGAGGGCAAGAACATCGGCGTTCAGACCGGCACCACTGGCGACATCTACTGCACCGGTGACTACGGTCAGGAGCATGTAAAGCAGTTCAACAACGGTCCGCTCGCAGTTGCTGCACTGGTAAATGATCAGATCGACTGTGTTGTTATCGACCAGGAGCCGGCTAAGAATTATGTTGCTGCAAACAGCGGCCTCAAGATCCTCGACACCGCTTACGCAGACGAGGATTACGCGATCGCTATCAAGAAGGGCAACACCGAGCTGCTCGACAAGGTAAACGGCGCTCTGAAGGAGCTCGAGGATGACGGCACCCTGCAGTCCATCGTTGACAAGTATATCAGCGCTGATTCCGCAGCACAGTAAATCAACAAACGCGTACAAAGGAAGAGGGACGGTTCAGCGCCGCCCCTCTTTTGCAGTAAAATGAAAAGAAAGAGGGGATGACCTGTGAACGGTATTACAATGGACCAGTGGCTGAAAATGGTACCGGATTCGGTTGTCAATCTGCCGGAGGGTCTGCGGAACCTGCTGTTCCAGCTGTACCAGACCTTTATCGCAGCAGACCGCTGGAAATGGTTCCTGAACGGTCTGAAAATCACATTTGCGGTCACGATCGGTGCACTGATCCTCGGTGTTATCATCGGTCTGCTGATCGCTATAGTCCGCACGGCGCATGATTCCCGCCGCATGGGCAAAAGCAACATCATTCTGAGCATTCTCAACGCAATCTGCAAGCTGTATCTGACCGTCATCCGCGGTACGCCTATGATGGTTCAGCTGCTGATCATGGGCTTTGTTATCATGGTGCCTAAGGATGATACAGCGCGTCTGGTGTGCGGCATCGTTACACTGGGCATCAACTCGGGCGCGTATGTTGCCGAGATCGTGCGCGGCGGTCTGATGTCGGTCAATCCGGGTCAGATGGAGGCCGGCCGTTCGCTCGGCTTGAACTACGCACAGACCATGCGTCTGATCGTCATTCCGCAGGCAATCAAGAACATTCTTCCGGCACTCGGCAATGAGATGATCACCCTGCTGAAGGATACCTCGCTCGTGTCGGTTATCGCGCTGCGCGACGTGACCAAGCAGGCACAGAATATTGTGTCCAATACCTATCAGGCCTATGTGCCGTATGTCAGCCTGGCGATCATCTATCTGGTGCTCGTTATCATCCTGACCAAGCTGCTCGGCATTTTTGAGAGGAGGCTGCGCGAAAGTGATCGACGTTAAAAACCTGCACAAATCCTTTGGCAACCATGAGGTGCTCAAGGGTGTCAACGAGCATATCGAGAAGGGCGAGAAGGTCGTAGTCATCGGCCCGTCCGGCTCGGGCAAGTCCACCTTTCTGCGCTGCCTGAACCTGCTCGAGGAGCCGACCGGCGGCGAAATTATCTTTGAGGGACAGAACATCACCGCCAAGGACACGGACATCAATCTGGTGCGCCGCCGCATGGGCATGGTGTTCCAGCAGTTCAACCTGTTCCCGCACCTGACCGTGCGTGAGAATATCAAGCTGGCACCGGTCAAGCTCAAGGTCATGACCGATGAAGAGGCGGACAAGCGTGCGCTCGAGCTGCTTGCGCGTGTCGGTCTGCCGGACAAGGCGGACAGCTATCCGGCGCAGCTTTCTGGCGGTCAGCAGCAGCGTATCGCCATCGCGCGCGCGCTGGCAATGAATCCGGACGTGATGCTGTTCGACGAGCCGACCTCGGCGCTTGACCCGGAAATGGTCGGTGAGGTGCTGGAAATCATGAAGGAACTGGCTGATGACGGCATGACCATGGTTGTTGTTACCCACGAGATGGGCTTTGCCCGCGAGGTTGCAACGCGCGTGCTGTTCATGGACGGCGGCAATATCGTAGAGCAGAACGAGCCGAAGGAGTTCTTCGCAAATCCGCAGCATCCGAGACTGAAGGATTTTCTGTCGAAAGTCCTCTAAGGGGGACGCTGTCCCCCTTAGATACCGGAAAAGTTCCCAAGGAAACTTTTCCGGATATCCCCCTCTCGTCCGCACGGCGGACGAGGTCGCGCCGCCGCGGCGCGAGCAGTGGGATAAAAGTCAGGTACACGCCCTGACTTTTATGGGGAATTTTATGCGGTCTGCTGCGGCAGACCTGTCCCTGCCTGTTTCGGCGTTGCCGAAAGGCGGCGGGGAATGGTATTCCGTGCGCTTTGCGCGTGGAACGTGAAAAGGCACGCTGTCGGGCGTGCCTTTTTTGTATGCTGCGGTTTATTTGGTTGTTTTTTTCGGTGAACGGACGACTTTCTTCGGGGTGTTTCCGTAGGGCGGGCTGCCCACGGCCCGCCGTATAACGACGAGAAACGGGTAAGCGGGTACGCTGCTGTAATGCAGTGGTCTGTCAGGGGATTTTTGCGGAGAATAACAAAGGGAGAGGACAAAACCTCTCCCTTTTTGTGCAATTATTGTTCGTCATATGCTTGACGGATCTGTTCAAAGCATGGTATAATGGTTTGCTGCTGAAAGTTGCAGGCTTTTCTCTATGCCTGTCATTATGTTAGCACTGTCTGATGAAAAAAGCAAGACGAAAGAATGAAGTTTTTACAACGCCGCCGGGCGTATCAACCAACACCAACAGCCGAAAGAAACGGAGTGATCAAAGCACATGAAGGTGAAAGACGTACAGCACGGCAAAACCACACGAAAGAGCTTTGCACGAATCGAAGAGATTCTCGAAATGCCGAATCTCATCGAGGTGCAGAAGAAGTCTTACGAATGGTTCCTGGATCAGGGCCTGCGTGAGGTTTTTGACGATACCGCGTCCATCACGGACTACACCGGAAATCTGGAGCTTTCCTTCCTCGATTTTTCGATGGACGAGGAGCCGAAGTACAGCATTGAGGAGTGCAAGGCACGAGATGCAACGTATGCAACTCCGCTGAAGGTCCGCATGCGTCTGCGCAACAAGGAGACCGGCGAGATCAAGGAGCAGGAGATCTTCATGGGTGACTTCCCGAAGATGACCCACGCTGCTACCTTCATCATCAACGGTGCAGAACGCGCGATCGTATCTCAGCTCGTTCGTTCCCCGGGCGTATACTACGGCAAGGAGCTTGACAAGACCGACAAGGTTCTGCTCTCCGCTACCGTAATCCCGTACCGCGGCGCATGGCTCGAGTACGAGACCGATGCAAACGACGTTTTCTACGTTCGCATTGATAAAAACCGCAAGATTCCGATCACCAGCTTCATCCGTGCCATCGGCGTTAAGACCGATGCCGAGATCAAGGAGCTGTTCGGTGAGGATCCGCTGATCGTTGCAACTCTCGACAAGGACCCGGCGCACACCGCCGAGGAAGCCCTCATCGAGATCTACAAGAAGATGCGTCCGGGCGAGCCGCCCTCTGTGGAGTCGGCTACCTCTCTGATGGATGCCATGTTCTTCGATATGCGCCGCTACGACATTTCCGCAGTCGGCCGCTACAAGTACAACAAGAAGCTGAACATCGCACGCCGCATCACCGGCCACAAGCTGGTAAATGCAGTCGCTGACCCGATGACCGGCGAGGTTCTGGCAGAGAACGGCGAGGTTCTCTCCCGCGAGAAGGCAACCATGATGGCTGCCCGCGGCGTAAACAGCGTTGTGATCGAGTCTGCTGAAGGCACTGCCGTTAAGGTATTCGGCAATGGCATGGTAGACGTAAACGATTTCTCCGAGTACCTCGGCGGCGCAACCGCAGAGGATCTGGGTCTCAAGGAGAAGGTTCGCTTCACCGTCCTCAAGGAGATCATCGACTCCGGCGTACAGGGCGACGAGCTGAAGAAGACCGTGAAGGAGCGTCACTTCGATCTGGTTCCGAAGACCATCATCGTTGATGATATGCTCGCTTCCATCTGCTATCTGCTCAACCTCGGTCACGGCATCGGCACGGTTGACGATATCGACCATCTGGGCAACCGCCGTCTGCGCTGCGTAGGCGAGCTGCTGCAGAACCAGTTCCGCATCGGCTTCTCCCGCATGGAGCGCGTTATCCGCGAGCGCATGACCATTCAGGACCTCGACGTTGTTACGCCGCAGTCCCTGATCAATATCCGTCCGGTAACCGCAGCCATCAAGGAGTTCTTCGGTTCCTCTCCGCTGTCCCAGTTCATGGACCAGAACAACCCGCTGGCTGAGCTGACGCACAAGCGCCGTATGTCCGCCCTCGGTCCCGGCGGTCTGTCCCGTGACCGTGCATCCTTCGAGGTTCGAGACGTACACTACTCGCATTACGGCCGTCTGTGCCCGATCGAGACCCCTGAAGGTCCTAACATCGGCCTGATCTCCTATCTGGCAACCTACGCACGCATCAACGACTTCGGCTTTATCGAGGCGCCGTACCGCGTTATCGAAAAGACCAAGGACGAGGAGACCGGCGAGGGCCGCTGCCACGTTACCGACGAGGTTCGCTACATGACCGCGGACGTCGAGGACGAGTACATCGTCTGCCAGGCTACCGAGCCGCTCGACGAGAACAACAACCTCGTAAACGACCGTGTAACCTGCCGTATGCGCGACGAGTTCGTCGAGGTAGACCGCAAGGACGTTGACCTGATGGACGTTTCTCCGCGTATGATGATCTCGGTTGCTACCGCATTCATCCCGTTCCTCGACCACGACGACGCAAACCGCGCACTGATGGGCGCGAACATGCAGCGTCAGGCCGTACCGCTGCTCCGCACCGAGGCTCCGATCGTTGCAACCGGCATGGAGTACAAGGCAGCTGTTGACTCCGGTACGATTCCGCTGGCAGAGGGTGACGGCGTTGTTACCCGCGTAACCGCCCGCGAGGTTTGCGTACACTACGACAACGGCACCGACAAGACCTATCCGCTGACCAAGTTCATGCGTTCCAACCAGTCCACCTGTATCAACATGCGTCCGATCGTTGATCTGGGCGAGCGTGTCAAGGCAGGCGACGTTCTGTCCGACGGCCCGTCTACCGATCAGGGCGAGGTTGCACTGGGCAAGAATGCCCTCATCGGCTTCATGACCTGGGAAGGCTACAACTACGAGGACGCCGTACTGCTGAACGAGCGTCTGGTACGCGACGATGTTTACACCTCCATCCATATCGAGGAGTACGAGTCCGAATCCCGTGATACCAAGCTCGGACCTGAGGAGATCACCCGTGATATCCCGAACGTCGGCGAGGACGCACTCCGCAACCTCGACGAGCGCGGCATTATCCGTGTCGGCGCTGAGGTTCATGCCGGCGACATTCTGGTCGGCAAGGTTACCCCGAAGGGCGAGACCGAGCTGACCGCAGAGGAGCGCCTGCTCCGTGCGATCTTCGGTGAGAAGGCCCGCGAGGTTCGTGATACCTCTCTGCGTGCGCCGCACGGCGAATCCGGTATCGTTGTAGACGTTAAGGTATTTACCCGCGAGAACGGCGACGAGCTGTCTCCCGGTGTCAACATGGTCGTCCGCGTTTATATCGCGCAGAAGCGTAAGATCTCTGTCGGCGATAAGATGGCAGGCCGTCATGGTAACAAGGGTGTCGTTTCCCGCATTCTGCCGCAGGAGGATATGCCGTTCCTGGAGGATGGCCGTCCGCTCGACATCGTACTGAACCCGCTGGGCGTACCGTCCCGAATGAACATCGGTCAGGTGCTCGAGGTTCACCTTGGCTTCGCAGCCAAGAAGCTCGGCTGGAAGGTCGAGACCCCGGTATTCGACGGCGCAACGCTCGAGGATATCAAGGAGACGCTGGTTGCAGCAGGCGTTAACGAGGACGGCAAGAGCGTTGTATACGACGGCCGTACCGGTGAGAAGTTCGATAACCGCGTAACCGTTGGTTATATGTACTACCTCAAGCTGCATCATCTGGTAGACGATAAGATCCATGCCCGTTCGACCGGCCCGTACTCGCTCGTAACCCAGCAGCCTCTGGGCGGCAAGGCGCAGTTCGGCGGCCAGCGCTTCGGCGAGATGGAAGTTTGGGCGCTGGAAGCATACGGCGCCGCATATACCCTGCAGGAGATCCTGACCGTCAAGTCCGACGATATCACCGGCCGTGTCAAGACCTACGAGGCGATCGTCAAGGGTCACAACGTACCGCAGCCGGGCGTTCCGGAATCCTTCAAGGTACTCACCAAGGAGCTGCAGGCTCTGTGTCTGGATATTCAGGTTCTGGACGAGAACATGGAAGTGATCGAGCTGTCTGAGGACGACGACGAGGAGACCGCTGAGTACACCCGTCCGATGGAGCAGGCTGTCTCCGGCGCGGATGACGAGTTCACCGCAGCAGGCTTCGGCATCAACGATGCCGAGGAAGGCGACACCGATCTCTTTGCACTGGATAACCCCGCCGAGGATGGCGGTGACGATGCCGAAGGTGATTTCGACGACGGTCTGGGCGAATAAGGCTGAGCGTAAGTGAAATCATCTGTGAATAGGGAAGGAGCATCTTAAAATATATGGGATATCATACGTTTAACGCCATTAAGATCGGTCTGGCTTCGCCCGAGCTGATCCGCCAGTGGTCTTACGGCGAGGTAAAGAAGCCCGAAACCATTAACTACCGTACGCTCAAGCCGGAACGCGATGGCCTGTTCTGCGAGCGTATCTTTGGACCGACCAAGGACTGGGAGTGCCACTGCGGCAAGTACAAGAAGGTCCGCTTCAAGGGCAAGATCTGCGACAAGTGCGGCGTTGAGGTCACCAAGGCCAAGGTCCGCCGCGAGCGCATGGGCCACATTGAGCTGGCAGCGCCGGTATCGCACATCTGGTACTTCAAGGGCATCCCGTCCCGCATGGGCCTGATCCTGGATATCAGCCCGCGTGTACTGGAGAAGGTCCTGTACTTTGCAAACTATATCGTAATCGATCCGGGCGACACGCCGCTGATGAAGAAGCAGATCCTGACCGAGGCTGAGTACCGCGACATGCGTGAAAAGTACGACGAGGACTTCCGTGCCGGCATGGGCGCGGAGTCCATCAAGGAGCTGCTCGCGGAGCTGGATCTCGACCAGCTCTCCAAGGAGCTGACCGCAGAGCTGCGTGAGGCTTCCGGTCAGAAGCGCCTGCGCATCATCAAGCGACTGGAGGTTGTTGAATCCTTCCGTCTGTCGCACAACCGCCCGGAGTGGATGATCATGGACGTTGTTCCGGTCATCCCGCCGGAAATCCGCCCGATGGTACAGCTGGACGGCGGCCGCTTCGCAACGAGCGACCTGAACGACCTGTACCGCCGCGTCATCAACCGCAACAACCGCCTCAAGCGCCTGCTCGAGCTGGGTGCGCCGGACATCATCGTGCGCAACGAGAAGCGCATGCTGCAGGAGGCTGTTGACGCCCTGATCGATAACGGCCGCCGCGGCCGCCCGGTCACCGGCCCGAACAACCGTGCACTCAAGTCCTTGTCCGACATGCTGAAGGGCAAGCAGGGCCGTTTCCGTCAGAACCTGCTCGGCAAGCGAGTTGACTACTCCGGCCGTTCGGTTATCGTCGTAGGCCCGGACCTGAAGATCTATCAGTGCGGTCTGCCGAAGGAAATGGCACTCGAACTGTTCAAACCGTTCGTTATGAAGAAGCTGGTTGAGGACGGCACCGCACAGAACATCAAGTCTGCCAAGAAGATGGTAGAGCGCGCAAAGCCCGAGGTATGGGACGTGCTTGAGGGCATCATCAAGGGTCATCCGGTTATGCTGAACCGTGCACCGACCCTGCACCGTCTGGGCATTCAGGCGTTCGAGCCGGTCCTCGTAGAAGGCCGTGCGATCCGCCTGCATCCGCTGGTATGTACCGCATTCAACGCCGACTTCGACGGCGACCAGATGGCAGTTCACGTTCCGCTGTCCGCAGAGGCACAGGCTGAGGCCCGTCTGCTGATGCTGTCCGCGAACAACCTGCTCAAGCCGCAGGACGGCAAGCCGGTTACCATTCCGTCTCAGGATATGGTCCTCGGCTCCTACTACCTGACCATCGACCGCGATACCGAGCCGGGCGCCGGCAAGGTATTCCGCAACGTGGACGAGGCGCTGATGGCATACAACGAGGGTATCGTTGGCATTCACGCGCCGATCAAGGTTCGTCTGTCCAAGGAAGTAAACGGCAAGACCGAGTCCGCTATCGTAGACGCGACTCCGGGCCGCCTGATTTTCAACGAGCGCATCCCGCAGGATCTCGGCTTTGTTGACCGCTCGGATCCGTCCAAGAAGTTTGATCTTGAGATCATGTTCACCTGCGGCAAGAAGGAGCTTGGCAAGATCATTGACAAGTGTATCCGCGTACACGGCTTCCACATTACCGCTGAGGTGCTCGACTCCATCAAGGCGATGGGCTACAAGTACTCCACCAAGGGTGCGCTGACCGTAGCCGTAGCCGACATGCTCGTGCCGGAAGGCAAGGATGAGATGATCCGCGAGTCCGAGAAGAAGGTTGCCAAGATCGACCGCAAGTACAAGCGCGGCTTTATCACCGATCAGGAGCGCTACCGTCTGACCGTAGCTGAGTGGGAAGAGACCACCAAGAAGGTTACCGCAAAGCTGCAGGCCAACATGAAGGAGCAGCGCTACAACCCGATTCACATGATGGCTGATTCCGGTGCCCGTGGTTCTATCAACCAGATCCGTCAGCTGGCCGGTATGCGAGGCCTGATGGCATCCGCCTCCGGTAAGACCATCGAAATCCCGATCAAGTCCAACTTCCGTGAAGGCCTGACCGTACTCGAATACTTCATCGCTGCCCGCGGCGCTCGAAAGGGCATGGCCGATACCGCACTGCGTACCGCTGACTCGGGTTACCTGACCCGCCGTCTGGTAGACGTTTCTCAGGACGTTATCATCCGTGAGGACGACTGCGGCGCAACCAAGGGTATCTGGGTAGAGGATATCAAGGAAGGCAACCAGATCATCGAGCCGCTGCGCGAGCGTCTGCTCGGCCGCTTCCCGGTTGACGATATCGTAAATCCGGAGACCGGCGAGGTTATCGTACCGAAGAGCAAGATGATGACCGAGGCTGACGCCGATGCGGTTGTCGGCGCAGGCATCACCCGCGTTCAGATCCGCTCCGTGCTCGAGTGCCGTGCCCGCAAGGGTGTCTGCGCGCACTGCTACGGCATCAACCTGGCAATGGGCACGCCGGTCGGCAAGGGCGAGGCTGTCGGTATCATCGCAGCACAGTCCATCGGCGAGCCGGGTACCCAGCTTACCATGCGTACCTTCCATACCGGCGGTGTCGCAGGTTCGGATATTACGCAGGGTCTTCCGCGAGTTGAGGAGCTGTTCGAGGCCCGCAAGCCGAAGAAGGCTGCAACGCTTGCCGAGATCGGCGGCGTGGTCTCCATCGAGGAGTCCAAGCGCACCACCGTCAAGACCGTCAACATTGTCAACCCGCAGACCGGCGATATGCGTTCCTACCAGCTGGCTTCGTCCTCCGGTATCCGCGTAACCGACGGTCAGGAGATCCCGCAGGGCTTCCAGCTGAACGAAGGCTCGCTCAACCCGCATGACATTCTGCGTATCCTCGATCCTCGCGCCGTTCACGACTACGAGATCAAGGAAGTTCAGAAGGTTTACCGTCAGCAGGGCGTAGATATCAACGATAAGCATATCGAGGTTATCGTTCGTCAGATGATGCGCAAGGTTCGCGTTGAGGACGCAGGCGACGCTGAGGTTCTGCCGGGTTCTGTTATGGACTGGCTCGAGTTCGAGGATTACAACAACAAGGTGCAGGCACGCATCGACGCCGGCGAGGAAGGTCTCCGTCTGGCTGTTGCGGAGCCGACCCTCATGGGTATCACCAAGGCATCCCTCGCAACCGATTCCTGGATGTCCGCTGCATCCTTCCAGGAGACTACCCGCGTGCTGACCGACGCTGCGATCAAGGGCAAGGTCGATCCGTTGATGGGCCTGAAGGAGAACGTAATCATCGGCAAGCTGATTCCGGCTGGCTCGGGTGTGTCCGATTACTGCACCGGTCACTACGAGCAGACTGTAAATCTCGACTGATTTGCAGAAAGCCGAAAACGCTGTATAGATTAAGCAAAACAGGGGAACACTGTAAGGTGTTCTCCTGTTTTTGCTTGTGCCGAATGGAAAATTACTGCAAGAGTGGAGAGTGAAGAGTTGAGAGTGAAGATTCCGTAAAGGTATAGCATACTACCAAGAAAAATTCGCAGGTGCCGTCCGTCATAACGCGCAAACGAGTTGCGCGGCACGGTTGGTGCCGCGCCCCGCGTAGAGTAGACCGCATGTGTAGCAGTACGGTATCCGACAATGCGAATATACGGATACATGGGCGTACAAAGTGCGTCCTGCGGAAGAAAAAATCCTCTGGCGTTCCCTTATAGTCTCAGCTCTGCAAATTTCGCCTTGCTATCTAAGGGAAAAGGGGAGATTCACAAGAGGGTGGAAAACCGCAGGTTGTCTATCCTCTTGTGCGCC